>Ga0105050_10002039_pt1 | contig 29448 bp, 26 predicted proteins | sample FRY01_FD_78088 | JGI IMG/M metagenome (GOLD analysis project Ga0105050, IMG submission 78088) | Freshwater microbial communities from Lake Fryxell liftoff mats and glacier meltwater in Antarctica - FRY-01 | ecosystem: Environmental > Aquatic > Freshwater > Ice > Glacier meltwater ...
AATCGTTAGATCAATAGCGAAGGACGAAATTGTAACGAGTAAACTAAAAATTGTCAAGAAAAAAGATTTCATAGGAAGAATTAAGATTTCAAATTTATTGATTTATACCAATTCAAGAGTTAACTAACATTTACCCTGGGAAAATAGACGTTAGGGGAATTCGCCAAAAATGCCTTTAAGTTTTTCAGAAAAACAAAAAAACAAATTTGATAAAAGAAGATGTTTCGTGAATTTTTCTAAACACTATCAACTAAAAATATAACAGTCAAATTTTCAATATAATAATTCAATTTTGATAAGCAATTGATAATTATTTTCGGCACTTAAAAAAAACAAAATATCCGTTTTAAGCAAACCAAATGTCATTAATAATCTCAAAGCCCGCATAATCATTTACACGATCAATTATTAATTGTTTTCCAAAAAGTAATTCTTCACGCATGACAGATGAATCTATAACTAGACGCATTCTTTTGTTTGAAATCATTATTTCTTTTGTGCGAAACGCAACTGCTTTTCCCATTAAAATAGGCCAATTTTCAATAACGTCGTATTCTTTCATTTTATGTTCCAACGAATAAGCCTTCAAGAATTTATCAATGATTTCTTTAAGCGGTTGTTCGTCTGAGGAACGTTTATCTTCTTCGCGCATTGGGTAAAGTTAAGTGAAAATTAATGAAGTAAATCAATGCGTTCTTGTCATTGATTCTGGCACGCAAATAATAAAGTCTGCTTTTCCAAGGTGTTCTTTTTCAAATTTGTAAATATTTTCTTGAGTGACTGTTGAAATAGTCATGATTTTCGTATCGGGTTTTTCTTTCCAGATATACCACAAAATACCCTGTTTAAAATCTGAATGAAAAGCACCATTAAAATGTAAAATAAACGTTTCTTTTTTCATGGCCTCAAGAATAAATTTTGCCATCGTTGCATCCTTAATGGCTTGTGCCTCCACCATGTTTAATCCCATGTGACCACCCATTTTTTGAATTTCTTGATATTGCGAAAGCGTAGTGTCTAAAGGAAAATTAATCGCTACCATTTGAGATTTAACAATAGGCGACAAAGAATAGAGTGCATTTCTCCCTTTTTTGAAAAGTAAAGAAGCATATTTTCGTTGAATATTTGCGGCGATAACTTTAAGTTGTTTGTCCTTTGCAAAATCTATAAGTGGTTTGTAGTCAGTTTCATAATTTGGCCAAAGGCGACAAGAATCTTTAAACTGACTGTCTGTTAATTTGCCCTCTAAATAATTAGTCAAAACCGTTTGTTGATCTCGCTCAAACATTTCGAAAGACAACACTAAATTTGATTCATGTTTTTCAAATAAATCAACCATCAGCTCAAATTCCAACCAATGGGAAATTGGATTATCGTGAAATTCACCAAAAAATACTATTTGGTTTTTAAATGCCAACTGCTTCATTTGCTTGTAACTTGCTTTTTTACCCGCAGAATTGTAAATAACAAAAGCTTTATCTTTTTGAGAGAATAAAAAACTGGAAAAAAGGAGTGGAATGCACAGCGATATCATTCGCATAACTAAAATCATTAAAAAAAGTTATATTGAGTTAACATTAATGAATCAATTTTCTTACATTTGAATCACGTCATCACGCACTCAATGAAACAAATTTACAGTTTTTACCTATTCTTAGGTACATTTTTAATTCCAGCAGTTTCCTTTTCACAAGGTTTTCAAGTGAATTTTCAAGGACAAAAACAACAAGCGATGGGTAGTGCTGGAACAGCATTGCAAACAGACGGAGCAAGTTTGTTTTTCAATCCTGGAGCAAGTGCTTTCTCAAAAGAGAATTCAGTAAACATCGCAACAACACCCATTTTTGCCAATATAATGTATGTCGATTCGGCAACCAACCAAGTTTACAGAACTGAAAACCCTGTTGGAACGCCTTTTTCTGCTTACGGTCTTTTTCAATTAAAAAAAGACGGTAAATTAAAATTAGGAATTGCCGCTTACACACCTTTTGGAAGCACTGTTCAATGGGAAAAAAATTGGATTGGTCGTTTCGCAATAACACGCTTAGAATTAAAAGCAATCTTTATTCAACCAACAATTTCTTATAGAATTTCAGACAAAATTGGCTTAGGTGCAGGATTTGTTTACAGCACTGGAAATGTGAATTTGCAAAAAGATATTCCTGTTCAATTTGCTGATGGAACTTTTGCAAAAGCAGAATTGGCAGGAAAGGCACAAGGATTTGGTTATAATCTTGGAATACAGATAAATGCGACAGAAAAATTGGGAATTGGTTTGAATTTCCGCTCGAAAGTTCAAATGAATCTAAAGGATGGTTTGGCAACATTCACGGTTCCTGAGGGATTAGACACCAATTTTCCGGACGGTAAATTTGTTGGCGCTTTACCTCTTCCACAAGTTACTACGTTAGGTTTTTCCTATAAAATGAATGATAAATGGGCTTTTGTTTTAGACATTAATCATGTTGCTTGGAAAGCTTACGACACATTAGCTTTTGATTATGAGCAAAACACTACTTCTCTGTTAGACACAAAATCTGCTAGAAACTATAAGAATATTGTTGCTTTTAGAGCTGGAGCCTCTTACAAAGTAATGGAAAATTTAGAATTGCGTTTCGGTGGAGGTTACGGTTTGACTCCTGTTCAAAATGGGTACATAACACCAGAAACACCAGATGGAAACAGAGCTTACGGAACATGTGGCTTAGGTTATGAGCTCGGTAAACATTTTGCAATTGACGCCTCTTTTTATTACACACAAATTAAAAGAGCCGATAGCAATAAAGAAACAAATTTAAGTGGAACTTTTACCACAAAAGCAGTCGCAGCAGGAATAGGATTTATTTATAAATGGTAAGCATGACAAGAAATATTATTTCAGTTTTTACGCTTTGTTTAATAGTTGTTTTAACAGCTTGCAAACCAAAATACGAAGCAACAATTCCAGAACAAGGAGAAATGAATCCTCAAAGATTCGTAATGATTGGCGGTGGGCACGCTGGCGGATATATGGACGATGCGCTAACACACAAAAGTCAAATGAATTCAGTTGCAAATATTATAGCTGAACAATTTAGAACTGTAGGTGGAGGCATTTTCAATCAACCATTGATTAGTCAAAATTCGGGGGGAATCAGCATGGCAGGTTTGTCACCATTTATGTTAGGTTATAAAACAGACTGTAAAAACGTGTCATCACTATCTCCAGTTAGAATTGCCACAGGGGGAGATTTAACTATTTGGAATGATAACGTGTACAATTCCTCCAATAAATTTGGGAATTTTGGAATTCCTGGATTGAAGTTAATGGAAGTTTCATCTAACACTTATGGATCGGTAAATCCGTTCTTTAACAGAATGACTTCTGGTGCTTCTGCGAGTGTTTTAGACAATGCAATAGCAGTTGACCCCACGTTTTTTAGTGTATTTTTAGGAATTGAAGACGTGATGGATTTTGCAAAAAGTGGCGGGAAAAATAGCAATTTACCATCAACAGCAAGTTTTGAAGCAGCTTACACAAATCTAGTTCAAGTGATGAAAGCGAATGGTGCAAAAGGTGTTTTAGCAACAATTCCGGACGTAACCCAAATGCCTTACTTCACTACGATTCCTTGGAACGGTTTAAATTTGGATGAAACGAACGTTACAACACTGAATAATATTTACAATCCACTTGGTTTTTATTTTGACCTGGGAAGCAACCCTTTTATGATTGAAGATCCTTCAGCTAATGACTTTTCTGTACGTCAAATTTTAGACGGAGAACTAATTTTGTTAAGTGTTCCATTAGATTCTGTGAAATGCAATCAAATGGGAGTATTGTTTCCTTTGAGATCGGAATTTGTTTTAACCTTGCCAGAAATTGAAGTACTTAGAAATCAAATTCAAGCGTACAACACAATTATAAAAAACATTGCTGCTCTAAATAATTTGGCTTTGGTTGAAACAGAAAAATTTGCGCAAAATTTAAGTGATGGCTTTGTTTATAACGGAATCTCAATGAGTGCAAAATTTGTTTCAGGTGGAGCTTATTCTTTGGATGGAATCCATTTTAATGCAAAAGGAAATGCCTTATTGGCAAATGAATTTATCAAATCAATTAATAAAAAATATAAATCTACACTGCATCAAGTGAATACAGGTAATTTCGGAGCAACCCTTTTTCCTTAATAATTTAATAACTAAAAAAACATGAGAAATTTTACTTTACTTATTGCAATTTTTTCATTTGCAAAATTCTTCGCACAAACTCCTTGCGAAACGGGTAGATATGCCAACGACGTATTCACAAATTTCACAGCGACAAGTGATGTCGTTTTTGGACAAAACAATGCGTGGAATGGAACTTCAACAATTTTGAAACTTGATTTTTATGAACCAACAGGCGACACAGAAACAGCACGACCTTTGATTATTTGGGTGCACGGAGGAAGTTTTATCGGCGGTTCTAAAACAGATATCGATGTTAAAACCTGGTCACAGCGTTTTGCTAAAAAGGGGTATGCTTGTGCTTCAATTGATTACCGTTTAGGTTTCTTTCCTTTTGATTCTGCAAATGCTGTAAAAGCTGTGGTTAGAGCAACACAAGATTTGAGAGCAGCTATCCGTTTTTTCTATAAAGACAGACAAAATTCTGATACGTATAAAATCGACACGAATAGAATTTACATTGGTGGAAGTTCTGCTGGAGCAATTACAGCTTTGCACGTTGGTTACTTAGATAAAGAATGTGAAATTCAAGATTATTTGAATGCTTCAACAATTGCTTCATTAGGCGGTTTGGAAGGGGTAAGTGGAAATCCAGGATACTCAACAGATGTTAAAGCGGTAATTAACGGATGTGGAGCCTTGGCTCGTTACAGTTGGTTAGAAGCAGGAGATATTCCTTTGTGTTCAATTCATGGAACAAATGACGGAACGGTGAAATACAACCGTGGAATTGTAAACCCAGGAACACCTTTAATGTATTTGGACGGAAGTAGAATGATTCACAAAAGAGCTTGCGCAGTTGATTTGGATCACCAATTTTATACATTCTCAGGTGCACCGCATGTACCTTATGTAGGTACGACCGCAGCGGCATTAGCTTACATGGATACAACGGTAAATTTCATTAGAGACTTTTTGGTACGTCAATTAGGATGTACACAATCAATTCTTCAGCCTGAAAACAACCCACTACAAGATGCAACCTTATACACAACCAATTATTGTGATGGAAGTCCAGTTAATGAAACTTGTACTATTGTTGGGTTCGACGAAATTAAAGAAGTAGATTTTTCAATCTATCCAAATCCAGCAAAAGATAAATTAACAATTGAATTTAGTGCTGAAGGAGTTTACTCTGTTAAAATAATAGATTTAATGGGAAGAACAATTGTGGCAAATAAATCTATCACATCTGGAATAATTTTAAGTTTGGACAAATTAACGAGTGGTAACTATTTCGTAGTCATTTCTGATGAAAGTTCTAATTTAAAAGGAACTCAAAAACTAATCATTAAATAAATTAGTAGAATAGCTTGTAAGTCAAGTTTCAAGTTGTTCTTTTCAAAAATTATAATTTTAAACTTGACTTTTTTATTAATAATCAAAAACACTTGTATGAAGAAATTCTTTTTTTTAGCTTCCTTCCTTTTTATAGCAGGAGGATTGTTTAGTCAAGCGTTGAATACGCAGAAACCCAAACAAAAACTTACAACTAACGCAACAGTTTCAGAAACTGGCGCAAAGCCGTTGAGTGAAGCAACGACTTTAAATAAATTAAATACGTCAAGAAATCAACCAAAGAAGAGTACAAAGACGGTTGTTAAAAAAGTGCAAATTGAAAAAAATGAAAAAAGATGAAAAGTAAAATAATCGCTTGTTTAAGTGTAGTTTGTTTATCTACTTCACTTTTTGGTCAATCATATTCCGAGGGGTTTGAAGACCTAAATTTATTAACGGATTGGATTGTTAGAAACAATAGTGTATTACCAAATCCCAATGCTGGTTGGAGTGGAGGATCTACTACTGTATTTAATGCGCAGGCAGGAACACCTGCTTCTTACCTTTCTGTCAACTTTAATAGCACCACTAGTTCAGTAGCAACTACGATTAGCAATTGGTTATTTACACCAACCCAAACATATAATAATGGAGACGTTATTACATTTTACACAAGAAATGCAGGTGTTGCACCAATTTACCCAGACCGATTAGAGCTAAGATTTAGTAATGCTGGAAATGGAGTAAATGTTGGAACCACAGAAACTTCTGTTGGTACTTACACGAATTTGCTTTTGTCAGTTAATCCCAATTTAACAACAACGGGTTATCCAAGTACTTGGACTCTTTATTCTGTTACAATTTCTGGTTTACCTGGTCCAACAAACGGCAGGGTTGCATTTAGATATTTCGTGACAAATGCTGGTCCTAGTGGAGCAAATTCAGATTACATTGGAGTCGATAGCTATACCTATACTTCCGTTGCTCCTGCTCCTTCTAACAATGAATGCACTGGAGCTATTAATTTGGTTCAAGGTGTAAATTGCGTAAATACTGCTGGAACAGTGGCTTACGCTACGCAATCACAAGTTGCATGTACTGGTACAGCAAATAATGATGTTTGGTATAAATTTACAGCTACTTCTGTTGGTGCTTCAATTAGCGTTGATGGTTCAGCAGAATTTGATGGCGTATTTCAAGTTTTCTCAGGAAATTCTTGTGCTAATTTGACTTCATTGAATTGTACAGATGCGTCTTTTGAGGGTGATGTTGAATCGTCAGTTGTCAATAATCTTACGATTGGTCAAACTTATTATGTACGTGTTTATGATTATTTAGATGATATTCCGAATACGTTAACTTACGATATTTGTGTGCAACAATTTACGCAGTGTAATCTAACACAACCTGCTAATTCGCTTTTAGAAAATGAAACATGCGGTACAGATAATAATGGAGGGTGTAATGCAACAAGCCCTATTTATTATAACATTGGTTGTGGACAAACAATTTTTGGGAGCGCTTGGGCAGATAATAGCAACAGAGATACAGATTGGTACCGCTTTCAATTAGGAGTGCCTGGAAATGTTTCTTGGTCTGCATCAGCTGAATTCCCTTACACGCTACTGTTAGTTGATATTACTAATTGTACTACACCTACAATACTTACATCCGCTTCATTTAATGCTTGTGAAAATGGATCAATAAATTTTAATTTCCCAGCAACAGGGAATTATGCAGCAGTTATTTTACCTTCTGTTTTTTCTGGTTATCCGTGTAGTATGAACAATGATTACATGGTTACCTTGAATTTACCTTCAACTGCAACAACGATAGCTGCGCAAGGTCCAACAAGTTTTTGTACTAATTCAACTTCCACAATTAGCTCTTCCGAAACAACGGGTGGTTTTCAATGGTTTTTAGGTGGTATAGTAATTCCAACTCAAAACACGGCTACCTTAACTGCAACTCAAGGTGGAACATATACACTTTCTTACACAAACGCTAACGGATGTGTTGCTCCAATAACTTCGGGGGTTGTTTTAACTACAATTCCTTTAGATGTTGCAACGTTCACTTTTGCATCTGGGTCAGTTTGTGTGGGCGGACAAAATACAACACCATCGTTTAGTTCAACTGGATCATTTAGTGCAAACAGTGCTGATTTAGTTTTTGCAAATACAACAACAGGAGAAATAGATATTCCAAATTCATTAGCTGGAACTTACACCATTACTTTCTTAACGAATGGAACTTGCCCGAACACATCAACTCAGCAATTATCAATTTCCAACACATTGGTGGCAGATTTTAGTTATTCAACTACTGCTTTTTGTAAAAGTGAGGCAAATCAACAAATGACTTTATTGAATGGTGGAGGGATTGGTATTTTTAGTTCTACAAACGGCTTGAATTTAAACCCACAAACAGGAGAAATTAGCCCAAGCCAATCTCAAGTAGGTTCGTACCTAATTACAAATACAATCGCTTCCTCAGGAGCATGTTCGGAAGCAAGTGCAACCTTCAATGTTACCATTAATGGAACTGCGGTTGACTTTCCTGCTATGGCAACTGTTTGTGAAAGTGCAAGTGTGTTATCATTAATGGCAACACCAGTAGGAGGAACTTTCTCAGGAACAGGAGTCGTAAATTCAACAAACTTTAATCCTGCTATTGCCATAGGTAGTAATGTCATTACGTATGAATATGTAGATGGAAATAATTGTTTGAATACGGCAACGCAAACCGTTACTGTTGAAGCAAATCCTGTTGTGACTTTCGGAAACTACAGCCCTTTGTGCGCAAACGCAGCGGCGATTTCTTTGAGTAGTGGTTTACCAATTGGGGGAACATATATTGGCGCAGGAATTAGCGCCAACCAATTTACACCTTCAACAAGTCTCATAGGCTCAAACAATGGAACTTACAATTATGTATCTCCAAACGGTTGTTCTGGAAATTCAGTAGGTGTAATCGTTGTGAACGCTGTTCCAACAGTAACTTTTGATCCAATCGAGCCTTTATGTACTATCACTCCTCAACTTACAATTACGGAAGTAACACCTTCAGGAGGAACTTTTTCAGGAAGTGGGATTTCCGCTCCGAATCTTTTCAATGCTTCAGTTGCAGGAATTGGAACACATCCAATTGTTTACACAGTTACTCAAAATGGTTGTGCTAGTTCTGCAACACAATCAATAACGGTTGAAGATTGTAGTGGCTTGGAGGAACAATCAATAAATTATTCCATCTATCCAAACCCATCCAATGGTGTCTTTACAATAAAAACCACAGATAATCTTTTTGTTTCAATTTTGTCTTTAGATGGTAGAAAATTAATTGATAGACAAGTAATTACTGAAGCAAATAGTTTAGTTGATTGTAGTGGTTTTGCAAAAGGCCAATATATCATTTTAGTAACAAGTAAAAATTCTTCTAAAATCGAAAAGATAATATTAGAATAATTGATTATCTTCGCAGTCGCAAAGGTCTCGTGGCCGAGCGGTTAGGCACCGGTCTGCAAAACCGTCTACTCCGGTTCGAATCCGGACGAGACCTCTGAAACTGAAAAAAACCTCTTGAAATTCAAGAGGTTTTTTTTTGTAAAAAAATTAAAGTCTGAAATTGCTTTAATTCATCTTCTTCTCAAACCTCTTTATAGAAACTTCTTTGTCTAATTCTTTTCCAGTAAGTAAAAAAGCTGCCATGTCTTTTGCTAATGTTGGAGCCATTAAATAACCTTTAGTTCCGAGCCCATTAAAGATGAACAATTTAAGTAATTCGGGATGTTGTCCCATGATTGGTCTTCTGTCTAAAACAGTAGGTCGAACACCCACACTTTGCTCAATTATTTTTAGTGGAAAATCACCGAGCACTTGCAAATGTTCCAATAATAAATCTTTAGCTTTTTCAGAAGTTGTTAGTGATTCATCATTCCATTCGTAGGTTGCGCCAATTCTAAAGTTATTTTCTCCTAGCGGTAAAACGAAACATTTGCGATTCAAAGATTCATCTTCCGGCAATACTTTAGATTCAATTGTCAGGGTTTGTCCTTTGGTTTGTTCAACAGGTGCGCTCTCAAAAAACGGAATGTATTTATTCAAATAACCGCAACAAAAAACAATTTTATCGTAGCGAACCCCTTTATAAATTCCCTTTTCAGCATGAAATTCTCGTAAGTCAAACTCTTCCTCTAACAAACAATCTTGCTTGCGAAAATAATTCCTATTTTCATCGTAGTAAGCAAGTGCATCCACCCAAAAAGCTCGCTTTAAACGTCCACTACCAAATTCATTAATTGTTTTTGAGTAATCGTTATCTTCTTCAGAAATAGGGCTTAAATATTCTTTAAATTCTTCGATTTCTTGTCTTTTTTGCCAAAACTCACGTTCTTGAAGCGAAGAAAATAGACGCCGAATGGTTATGGGATAATATAACTTTTTAGTGAATAGTTGTTCCAAAATTTGATAGTAGCTTACAGCATCTCTCATGCACTCATCTAGGCGCCACGATTTATTCATGCGGCGAAAAACCATCGGATTAACCATTCCAGCTGCTATTGCGGTTGCGTGATTTTCACCTTTATCTAAAAGTGTAATTAAATGCCCCGATTTTTGTAGCTCGTGCGCCAATGTTGTGCCAGCCAAGCCCGCTCCTATAATTAAAATTTTCTCTTGCTCCATTATGATTTTGCGAGCGCTAAACTAATAATACTTATTCTCATCCTGGGATTTGCTGCTTTTAATTCTTTTGCCATTGATTCTAAAGTAGCACCTGTTGTAATAACATCATCGACAATAGCAATATGCTGGTAATGAGACAAGTCCCCTTTCACGCTAAAAATAGAAGTTACATTTTCCCAACGTTGAAATTGATCTTTTTTTGTCTGACTTTCAGTATGTTTCGTTTTTAAAATTTCCTGATTAATAATAGGAATATTCCAAACAGAAGCAATTCCCTGTGCAATTTTCTCACTTTGATTATATCCTCGGATAAATGCTTTTTTAGGATGTAAAGGCACTGGAATTAGTGCTTGAACATCTTTAAAAATAGCGTGATTCTGCAACCGTTGTGCAGCGACACTTCCAAGGTGAACACCCAAGTTTCCTTTAAATTGATATTTCAAAGCATGCAATAATTTTTGTGAAGCTTTTTCACGTTGAAAATAAAACATGGCGTAAGTTCCTTCTAACAATACTCTTCCCCAAAACAATTTATCTAGCGAACTTGGTTCTTTAAAACCTTCGAAATAAGTAAAATGAATCGTCTCCCAGCAACCATAACAAATGTATTTTTCTTTCACAGAAAGCTCAGTTTCGCATGCCACACAAAGCTCAGGAAAAAGTAAATTAACCAATCCATCTGCGACTAATTGAATCTGCTTTTTTGAGTTTGAAAACGACATAGAATTATAGGTATTAAAGAGTTAATTATTCTTTTTGAGAGTAACAACTTTTGGTTCTACAAATTAGGTATTTAATACCATAAAAAAAAATATTTTTCATTGGAAAAGGATATAATTACATTAAAAAACGCTGTAACCTTTGCTCTAACACAAGTTCTAATATTTGTAACAATGAACTGTTTAAAACCGCTAAAAATTTAATATTTAAAATTAGGTTTCAAAGCTAATTTTACAGAGCAATTGTAAGTGTAAAATTTAACCAGAAAGCAAGATTTTTTATCATTTTTTATGAGAACAAAAGATAACCAATGTGCATATCTTTCATTTGTGTGTTGAAAATCGCTGAAGGGATTGTGAATGAAAGGGTTTAGAAATCTCGTGTTAATAACATTGAGTTAATGTTGATTTCTTTAATTGATTACCGCGTGAATTATGACAAATTTTGTATGCCTCAAAACAGAGTTGGTATGAGAAAATCAATTGTTAAAACACGAAAAAAGAGGAAACAAAAATAAATTTAGAAGATACTTCAAGTATAGCTGTTAAAAAGCTAACTGAACTAATTATCGACTAAACAAAACAGATTAATAGTGTGTTAAAATAGAAAAAAAAATGACAAAATTAAATGAACCTATTTTAGAATCTAACAACAGTCGTTTCGTTCTCTTTCCAATCCAACACGACGATATTTGGAGTTTCTACAAAAAAGCCGAAGCAAGTTTCTGGACTGCTGAAGAAATTGATTTATCTCCTGATTTAATTGATTGGGAAAATAAATTAAACGATGACGAACGCCATTTCATAAAGCACGTTCTCGCATTTTTTGCTGCTTCTGACGGAATTGTTAACGAAAATCTCGCTGAACATTTTCTTTCAGAGGTTCAATATACCGAAGCAAAGTTTTTCTACGGATTTCAAATCACAATGGAAAATATCCATTCGGAAACCTATTCTTTGTTGATTGATACTTACATAAAAAGCACAGCAGAAAAAAGTCACCTATTCAATGCAATAGACACACTGGATTGTGTCCGTAAAAAAGCTGATTGGGCTTTGCGTTGGATTGAAAAAGGGTCTTTTGCAGAGCGCCTTGTTGCATTTGCTGCTGTTGAAGGGATTTTCTTCTCAGGTTCGTTTTGTTCCATTTTCTGGTTAAAAAAACGAGGATTAATGCCTGGACTTTCTTTCTCTAATGAATTAATTTCAAGAGACGAAGGTTTGCATTGCGATTTTGCTTGTTTGTTGTACACAAAACATTTAGTGAATAAATTACCCAAAGAACAAGTGCGCGATATTATTACTAATGCAGTTGAGATTGAAAAAGAATTTGTAGCAGATGCTATTCCAGTAAAATTAATTGGAATGAATAGCGATTTAATGTGTCAATATATTGAATTTGTGGCAGATCGATTATTGCTAGAATTAGGAAATGAAAAAGTGTACAATACAACTAATCCTTTTGATTTCATGGAAATGATTTCATTACAAGGAAAAAGTAACTTTTTTGAGAAAAGAGTAGGCGAATACCAAAAAGCAGGTGTTTTGTCAGGTAAAGAAAATCAAACATTTAGTTTGAACGAAGATTTTTAATTGAATTATAAAGAAAAGCATGTACGTAGTAAAAAGAGACGGAAGAAAAGAGTCTGTGAAATTTGACAAAATCACAGCACGCATCGTTAAGATGTGTTATGGACTTGATCCTTTGGTATCTCCAGAGGCTGTCGCAATGAAAGTTATTGAGGGAATTTACGACGGGGTTTCAACCTCAGACTTAGATAACCTTGCAGCAGAAGTAGCAGCAGCAAAAACGATTGATCATCCTGATTACGCTTTGTTAGCATCGCGTATTGCAGTTTCTAACTTACACAAAGAAACGAAAAAAACGTTTTCTGAAGTTATGAGCGACATGTATTTTTATATCGATCCGAAAACTGGACAAAAAGCGTCGCTGTTGGCTGATGACGTGTATGAAACCATACAGGAAAACAAAGAATTATTAGACTCTAGTATTATCTACGACCGAGATTTTAGATACGATTATTTCGGATTTAAAACATTGACTCGTTCTTACCTGATGAAATTAAACGGAAAAATTGCTGAACGTCCTCAACAGATGTTAATGCGGGTTTCTTTAGGTATTCACAAGAAAGATGTAAAGGCGGCAATTAAAACGTATGATTTGATGTCTGATGGTTGGTTTACACATGCAACACCAACATTATTTAATTCGGGCACGCCTAAACCTCAAATGTCTTCTTGTTTTTTGTTAACAATGAAAGAAGATAGCATCGAAGGAATTTACGATACCTTGAAATCTTGTGCGCAAATTTCGCAATCAGCTGGTGGAATTGGTTTAGCATTGCATGATATTCGCGCAACTGGTTCTTACATCAAAGGAACAAATGGTACCTCTAATGGAATTGTACCCATGTTACGTGTGTTTAACGACACAGCTCGTTACGTAGACCAAGGTGGAGGAAAAAGAAAAGGTTCATTTGCGATGTATATCGAACCATGGCATGCTGATGTATTTGATTTCTTAGACTTAAAAAAGAATCACGGAAAAGAAGAGCAACGTGCACGTGATTTATTCTACGCACTTTGGATTCCAGATTTATTCATGAAACGAGTAAAAGAAAATGCAAAATGGACTTTAATGTGTCCGCATGAATGTCCTGGATTATCAGATACTCACAGTGCTGGATTTGAAGCACTTTACACAAAATATGAACGCGAAGGAAAAGGGCGTAAAACTATCCAAGCGCAAGATTTATGGTTCAAAATTTTGGAATCACAAATTGAAACAGGGACGCCATACATGTTGTACAAGGATGCAGCAAACTCAAAGTCAAATCAGCAAAATTTAGGTACTATCAAGTCTTCTAACTTGTGTACTGAAATCATCGAATACACGGCTCCAGATGAGGTCGCTGTTTGTAACCTTGCTTCGCTAGCTTTGCCAAAATATGTAACTGAAAATAAAACCTTCGACCACGATAAATTATTCGAAGTGACCTACCAAGCGACCTTGAATTTAAATAAAATCATTGACGAAAACTTTTATCCAGTTATTGAGGCTAAAAACTCAAACTTACGTCACAGACCAATTGGATTAGGTGTACAAGGTCTTGCTGACGCTTACATCATGATGGGATTCCCATTTGAATCCGAAGAAGCTAAGACATTAAATATAGAAATATTTGAAACGATTTACTACGCTTCAATGACCGCTTCAAAAGACTTGTCAAAAGAATTAGGTCCTTATGAAACGTATGAAGGTTCACCTGTTTCAAAAGGAGTTTTCCAATATGACATGTGGAATGTTACACCTACTAATCGTTGGGAATGGAACGTTTTGAAAGAAGAAGTAAAAAAATATGGTATTCGTAATTCATTATTACTTGCACCTATGCCAACTGCTTCAACAGCTCAAATTTTAGGTAACAATGAATGCTTTGAACCTTATACTTCGAATATTTACACTCGTAGAGTTCTGTCAGGAGAATTTATTATTGTGAACAAACATCTTTTAAAAGACTTAGTAAAAGCGGGACTATGGAACAAAGACATGCGCCAAAAAATCATGACAGCAAACGGTTCTATTCAAAATATTAATGAAATTCCTCAATACTTAAAAGATTTATACAAAACTGCTTGGGAAATTTCTCAAAAAGCAATCATTGACCAAGCTGCCGACAGAGGAGCGTTTATTTGCCAAAGTCAATCGTTGAATATTTTTATGGAGAATGCTAATTTCGGAAAATTGACTTCAATGCATTTCTACGGTTGGGAAAAAGGATTAAAAACAGGAATGTATTACTTGCGTACGAAAGCAGCAACAGATGCTATTAAATTCACAGTCGAAAAAACAGTAGTAGCTGAACCAACGGTAGAATTAGTTGAAGGTCAACAAGCTGCAATTGTATGTTCATTAGACGATCCAGACGGATGTGAAATGTGTTCTGGATAGAAACAATGATAGTTGAAGGCTTATTTAAGAAAAAATGTTAGTGGACACCAACTTACATCATATAAGACAGCATCGAGATTTTGAGGGTAAAATCTAGCGATTTATTGTGGCGATTATTAATGATTTACTTTTAATCTTTTCAATCGCAGATAAATCGCTGATTTAAAATAAGTTAAACACGAGTTTACATTAATTGAATAAAAAAATTGCAACGTTGAAATTTGGCATTTAAAACTAAAAAAAAATGCCTTCGATGGCAACATTGAATTAGGTACAATTATAAAAACCTTCAACTTAAAATCGACAAGAATCAGTGAGTTAGCGTTTTTAATAATTTGATTAAAAATTCCGTTCAATCATTGAATGAACGGAAGAAATGTAAAGTCAATATTTCAATAATAAAGACTGCGAATGAAGTCGTAATTAAAATTTCCGACAACGGTAAAGGCATTCCAGACAATCAGAAAGATAAAATTTTCGTTCCTCATTTCACTACTAAATCTACAGGAAGCGGAATTGGATTATCCGTCGTTAGGCAAATTATTGAAAACCAAAACGGTACGATTTCTTTTGAATCAATAGAAAACGATGGAACGACTTTTAGAATAGCAATTGGTTAGAGATAAATTAAAATTCCCAAAAACTCTAAGTTATTTTCTCTTCACTTTGAAAACAATTTAGTAATAAAAGACCAAGGTTAAAACAGTCCAAAATAATGTGCGTTTTCTAAATCTTTAAATTTAATGGTTAATGATTTCTTTGTGACTTTTAACCGAACCCGTAACATTCTTACCTTAACATGATTCCTTTACGTTTGAATTGTTCCAAATATTTAAAGTTTTCTTCAATAATAGATTCTGCTGGAAACACAAAACGCTTGTCGTATAAAATATCTTCTGCCCAAAAACTTACCCAAAACTCGTTAGAAAGTCCAAAAACTTCTGGCATTATCGGTTCTATTTTCGCAACTTCTGAAGGTAAAAGCACTTCAATTCCATGGCGTAAAGTGGATGTTTTTATTTTTTCTCCCGTTTCAGGATTTTCACCATATCCTGTACTTGCAACAATAATCCCTTCCATGATATCCTTGCGCATATTTATCAGGTAAACGGTATATTCTTTTTCCTCTTCTTCATTGATGCTTTGAATAATGGCCACACCTACGTGTTCTACTTTAGGTCCAAGTAACTCTGCTTTCATTTATTTTTGAATTTTATTCGCAATACGTTCTCCCATTGCTAAATAGTAGAAAATATCCCACGAATGACCAACTCTTTGATCATTAATTTTACAATATGCTGTATCGTTTTTCTTTGCCTTAGGAATTAAATAATTTTTAGTTTTTTTATGTCCAAGTCGAACAACCATTCTGCCTGTTTTCGGCGTCACCATAATGTATTGTCCACCTAATCCACGGTAATAATGAACAGGATTACCAAAATTTGGATAAACCCACGTTTGAAATCCATAACGCGTATTGACAATTCCTTCTTCCGTTTGAATTGGTGGCGTTTTTACCATTTCTTTCATATACCATTCAGACACAATTTGTTTATCTCCAATTTTACCTTGATTCAACAATAGAAATCCAAGTAAAGCAAAATCTCGAGGTGAAGCATACAAACAACAATACGCTTTTTCGTCTCCGTTCTCTTTATCTAAACTCCAATAAGCTGTTTGTCCAGCTCCTATTGGTTTCCATAGCCATTCTTCTGTTAACTCAACGATTGTTTTCCCGGTTGCTTTATTAAGTATAATCGCCAAAACTTGTGTGTCACCACTTTGATAATTGAATATTGTTCCTGGTTTCACAATAACTTTTTGGCGTGTTACTAAACCGTATAAATCATCTGTATAATAAGCTTCTGCCGTTTCAGATAATGGATTTACGCCACTTTCCTCCCAGTCAAAACCAGCAGCCATCAACAATAAATGACGAATGGTTACTTTATCTCTTCCATTTTCCTTAAATTCAGGAATGTAATTTCCAACAGGCTCATCTACACTTTTTATTAAACCTTTATCAAGTGCTACTCCTATTAAAAGACTAATAACCGTTTTAGCTGCAGAAAAGGAATTAGAAACGGTTTCTCTCGTGTGTTGATTCCAATATTTTTCAAAGAGTAAAGTGTCATTTTCAAATACAAGAAACGCTTGTGTTTTCCACTTTTTATGAAATTTTTCCTCTTGATTTGTAAAGGTTGCTTTGTTAAAACGTTTGTGTTCTTTCCATTGAAAGGCTTTTGTTGAAGTTTCAATCGTTGACTTTGGAAAAACATCTAAATCGTAAATTGTTGGGCCAGATTTTCCTATTAAATATGTTTTAGAGATACCACTATATAAATAATAGCGACCCGATAAAACGATGAATAAATTGCCTCCAATAATTATAACTAAAATGAAGTACAGAAAGTAACGCAGCAGTTTTTTAAACATAGATTAAATTTTAAATTCAAATAAATTAATTAGGTGTGCTAAGAGTTTTGAGCTAACTTCTTTGATGTCGATTTCATACCCTAATTCTTGCTGCATGGAAGTTACTGCTTTGTCATCAATACCGCAAGGAATTATGTGAGAAAAATAAGTCAAATCTGTATTTACATTAAATCCTATGCCATGCATCGTAATCCAACGGGAACATTTTACGCCCAATGCACAAATTTTACGTGCTCGGTTCGTTTCTCCTTCAATCCAAACACCTGTTAAACCCTCCACTCTTCCGCTTTTAATTCCAAAATCTAATAGGGTTAAAATAACGGCTTCCTCAAGTAATCGCATATATTTGTGAATATCAGTAAAAAATTGCTCTAAATCGAAAATTGGGTAAACAACCAATTGTCCAGGACCATGATAAGTGATATCACCTCCCCTGTTGATTTTGTAATATGTTGCTTGTTTTTCCTTTAGTGAAACCTCATCCAATAATAGGTGTTCTTGTTTTCCACTTTTACCAAGTGTAAAAACGTGTGGGTGCTCGCAAAAAAGCAAGTGATTTTGTGGTATTTCAGCTGTTTGACCTTTTCTAAAAGCGATTTTTAAATCAACGCCTTCCTTTAATAATTTTTCTTGGTAATCCCAAGCCTCTTTATAATCTATGAGACCTAGGAATTCACAAGTAACTAATTTTGGTGGATTCATTTAGAATTTAGCCATTTCACCTTTCAGGTAATCGATGATTGCGATGTCAATAATGTCGGCACCATTCAGTTCACTTAAATAGAAAGAAGCCCAATCCACAACATTTATTAAATACAAAGAACGCTCGATGAAGTTGTTTCCTTTAGCTTCCAATTTGTAAATTTTACCACAAATTTTCTCAATATGAGCCATCGTAATTTCCAAACGTTTTTGGTTACGTGGATGTAAGTCTCCTGTGCAGAAAAATAGCGGCGCAAAACGAGCATCTCCACCTGTCCAACCAACTAATTCGTTGTGGTTCATTTCAGGAATTGTATGATGCCAACCTAAGTATTTTGAATTCTCGTTAAATTGCTGACGCGCTCTAACAATCACGCCTTCATATTTCGTTTCAGCGTAATAAACACCTACTTTTCCATATAAAAACGCTGCGATTTCTTTTGCAACACGGTGAATGTCTGCATTGTCTGCATTTAATAAATTCACTGCATCGTTCATTTGTTTTAAGTTAGAAGCTGCTATGAAACCCAATTTTGACAAGATGTCTAATAATTGGACAACTGAAAAAGCCAATGCGCTTCTTGGCGGATTTCCACCAGGAACGATAACGAAGTCATAGCTATTTTCTTCACAAAAAGTAGCTAAATTTCCACCACTACATATTCCGATAATGTGGCATCCGATAGTGTGAGCTTCAGTTATACTCATTGTTGTTTCTTCTGTATTTCCAGAATAAGATGAGCCAATAACTAAGGTGCTTTTATCTACAAATGCAGGCAAAGAATATTCGTTACTGATTAATACTGGAATTTTAATTTCTTCTTGAATCCAGTTGGAAACGATTTTTGCACCAATTCCGGAACCACCCAATCCACAGATTAAGATGTTTTTGATTTCATTTTTTGGTTGTTTGTACGTTTTTGTGTTTGCGATTGCTGTTGCATCAAGGATGTTTTGCGTGAACGCTTCGATTAATTGTTTCATTTTTTTGATTTTTGATATTAGGATGTTTTGATTTTAGTACTTTATGTGTTTCCGCCTCTACGGAGATATTAAGAGTGAATGATAGTTAACATGAGATTTAGTGTCCCCTTCAGTGTTAAGGCGGTGGAGGTACACCGCGCAAAAAGAGGGACTATATGAAAAATGGTTCTGAGGAGTCAAATAGGTTTTAAGAGTGAATAATTTCTCCAAGGAGGAAAAAACCCTTCACCTTTATCTTTCGGTTTTCAAGTTTAAAGAGGTATATTTCCATGTTTTTTCAAAGGTAAAGTTTCTGCTTTTTTCTCTAACATTTTGAAGCCTGCAACTAATTTGGCTCTTGTTTCCTCAGGAAGAATAACATCGTCAACGATTCCACGTTCTGCTGCTCTGTAAGGGTTTGCAAACATTTCAGCGTATTCAGCTTCTTTTTCCAACCATTTTGCTTGCGGGTCTTCTGCTGTTGCGATTTCTCTCTTAAAAATAATTTCTGCTGCACCTTTCGCTCCCATCACAGCGATTTCTGCTGTTGGCCAAGCAAACACTAAATCAGCACCGATACTTTTTGAATTCATTACATCAAAAGCGCCACCGTAAGCTTTTCGAGTAATAACCGTAATTCTCGGAACAGTAGCTTCAGAAAATGCATATAATAATTTTGCGCCATGCGTAATGATACCTCTCCATTCTTGATCCGTTCCAGGCAAGAATCCGGGTACGTCCTCAAAAACTAAAAGTGGAATATTGAAAGAATCGCAAAAACGAACGAACCGCGCTCCTTTTCTTGACGCGTCAATATCTAAAACTCCCGCCATTGCTGAAGGTTGATTGGCAACCACGCCAATTGTTCTTCCTTCAATACGCGCGAATCCAACGACAATATTTTTAGCATAATCAGCTTGAACTTCACGGAAACTTGTATCATCAATTACACAATCTACTGCTTTGCGGATGTCGTAAGGAATGTTTGTGTTTTCAGGCAGAATTTTACCAATCTGCTCTAATTTGGATTTGTTAAACGAATAAATGCTTGGTTGAGGTGCTTGCTCATACGCGTTTTGTGGCATATACGTCACTAAATCACGTACTTGCTTTAAACATTCGACGTCATTGCTTGCAGTAAAATGATTCACACCTGATTTCTCAGCGTGTGCTTTTGCGCCACCTAAATCTTCCGAAGAAACTTCTTCGTGTGTTACCGTTTTCACAACATTTGGTCCAGTAACGAACATATACGAAGTTTCCTCCACCATGAAGATAAAGTCGGTCAAAGCAGGGGAATAAACAGCTCCACCTGCACAAGGCCCCATAATCACTGAAATTTGTGGAATCACTCCAGAAGCACGTGTATTTCGGTAAAAAATATCCGCATAACCCGCCAAAGAAACAACGCCTTCCTGAATTCGAGCACCTCCAGAATCGTTTAATCCAATTACAGGCGCGCCGTTTTTCATTGCTAAATCCATGATTCGGCAAATTTTCGCTGCGTGTGTTTCGGAAAGCGAACCGCCCAAAACAGTAAAATCTTGCGAAAAAACGTAAACCAGCCTTCCATGTATGGTTCCGTAACCTGTGATTACTCCATCGCCTGGAAAACGTGTTTTATCTAATCCAAAAGCGTTGGAACGATGTTCTACAAAGGCACCAATTTCTTGAAAAGAATCTTCGTCTAAAAGTACGGTTACACGTTCTCTTGCAGCTAATTTTCCTTGTTGATGTTGTTTATTTATGCGCTCAATTCCTCCTCCGAGTTTTGCGTCTTCTCTTCTTTTTAGTAAATCTTGGTTTTTATCCATAAGTATAGTCCATCACAAAAATAAGGATTATTGCGAAAGGACAGACAGACGGCAAAATAATTGAACGGTAAATCAAGGAGGTAAATAGAATTGTTCCTGTAAAAACAAAAATTTTGAGCGTTAACTTTAATAAATTAAAACACAAAAAAGGAAACTAAAAAAACAAGAAAAGGATTGTGATAATCAATATAATTACGATACAAAACTTTGAATTTGTTATCAAATTATAGCTTTATATTCAAATCATCACGTGCGAAAAACGAATTCGAGCAATTTAAACAATCAAAAATCAAACGCACTTTTTCCTCTTGGTCAAAACATAATTCATTGTGGCTTGAATTGTATTTAGACAGCTATCAGTTAGGAATTCTTCCGACAATTGCTAGGGTTTAGTTTTTCATTTTATAAGGCTGATTGTACTTATACAATAATTTTTCTCCTTCGAAATCAAGATACCTTTTTCTCCTACTCATAGCAATAACTTTTCCATCCAATACTGTTTTTGGGGGATAAATTGTTTTAAATTCTTTTGAAACTGAGTCTCCGATTGTAAACCCAACTTTTTGAGCTAACTCGTCATTATTCTGATAAGTAAAAAGCCGATTACATCTTATTTTACTGATGCTAAATGTTCCATTTTTAAAAAAAATTAAACAAAACAACCTTATTAATATCAAATCCAATTAATTTATAGTCTGTGGTTTCAAATTTTTCTCTAGTTAAAGAAACTGTAGTATTTACTTCTAAGTATTTATATTGCTTTGGGTTTCTTAATACTAATAATTCTTGGTATCTATCACTGTATGTAATTTTACCATTTGTTGCTTTTTGAACAACATCTGCAATTGCGATAACTTCTACTCGTTGAAAAACCCCAAAAATGGTAGTCTTAATATCTACTGAAATATTTTCAAAGTTTTGGTTGGCTTCTAAAGTATAATTAGCCATTTAACTTCTTTTCGCTTCGTTCAAAAATGCGTCTTGCTTTAAACCACCCATTCCCGCAAAATAACCTGTTTTGTTGTAAGCAACCGGAATGTCAACGTATTCAACATCTCCTTCCAAAGGAATTGAGTTGTTGGTCATTATGCCGTGGTGATAAGCGCATGAACTTAAAATCAAACTCATGCAAACAATAAAAAGCACTTTCATTTATCTTGTTATTTAAAATCGTATTTAAGCATTGTTGTAACAATCATTATTGATTTTTTAAACTTGTGGTAAAATTCTTTCACGTCTAAATTCTTTTTAGTTCTTTTACATTTTATAAAACAACTCATGAAATCACCTTTTTCCATTCAAACTTCAGACGGATTGACCCTGAGTGGGTTTTCGCTTGTTCCACCAACAAAAAGTAAGGCTGTAATTGCTTTGATTCATGGTATGGGAGAACATTCCATGCGTTATTTTCACATAGCTGAATTCTTTGCTTGCCAAGGAGTTGCAACAATGGCACTTGACCTGCGAGGTCATGGAAATTCAGGTGGAAAAAGAGGACATACCCCGAATTATGAATCGTTGATGGAAGACATTGATTTATTTTTAGAAAAAGTGAAGACAGAATTTCCTGAAATACCTATTATACTTTACGGACATAGTATGGGTGGGAATTTAACTCTAAATTACCTCATCAGAAGACAACCAAAAATAAGTGGAGCAATTGTCACTTCTCCCTATCTTCGCTTAGCTTTTGAGCCACCAAAATGGAAAGTAATCTTAGGAAAATTAAGCGCAGGATTGATTCCAACTTTATCTCAACCAACAGGATTAGAAACCGCTGCTATTTCGCGAGATACGGCAGTTGTCAAAGCCTATGAAGCAGACAAATTAGTACATGACAAAATAACGTCTGCATTTTTCGTGAATGTACACTTCGCTGGACCTTTTGCAATTGAAAATGCATCAAAAATTAAAGTTCCTTTGTTAATTATGCATGGCTTGGAAGATCGTTTGACTTCACCTGAAGGAACAAAAGAATTTATGCAAAATGCAGGTAAAAATGTGACTGCTAAGTTTTGGCCTGAGTTATTTCACGAAATTCACAACGAACCTGAGCAAAAAGACGTGTTTGAAACAGAATTAAATTGGCTTTTGAATGCTAAAATTATTTTCAACTAAGAGATAAATCGCTCTATTTTTTCACTTATTTTCACGCAAAATCGAAGTTTATTCTAAAGCCAAAGACTGTAAAAACTTACTTATTTCGTAATTTTACTTTCAATTGTCCAAGCAATTATTGAGGCTCTTTGCTTTGCTAAACTCACTTTTTCGCCTTCAAATAATTCGTCGATTGTTTCATTAAAAAGAAATAACCATTGTTGAAAGTGCGCATGTTCCAAGGGCATTTTCAAATGTTTTTCAACTACGTTTGTGGTATAGCCTGGTTGATCTAACAGTACAAAACTCCAAAAATGAATCATTTTCGGCAAGTGTGCTTCAAAGTCTAGTTGCTTGAAAAATGGCGCTAAAACTTTATCTTTCAAAACTTTAGCGTAAAATGTTTCTACCAACAATGTTACATCTTCGTTATTAAGTATCGGTTTCATAATTTATTGTTTTTTAGAATAAGGAGTGGAAACACCTAGAAGTGAAATCTTGCAAAGTATAAAGTTAAAATTAATCGCGCAATATTTCAGTCAATTGGTAGCTCGTTTTTCTGCTCACTATTTAACAGAATTGCTTTAAATAAGCAAAAAATGACCCGCTATTTTTGTAAAGTAAATGAGTGTGCCAAATTGAAGATGTCAAATCAGCAGGATAAACGAATTTGAAATTATTAGATAAAGTTATTACACTTGAATTGAGTAAATAAAAAATGTAAATAATAGAAATACCTGTTTATTTTGTCACCCCGAACCTCTCAAACAATCCGTTTTAAAAAGCAAAAAACAATAATAAGTTTAGATTTGATTTATAGTAAATTTCAAATTTCAAAGCAAAATTCAAGCTTACACCCAATTTATTTTTAATTTCAAGGCAAAATCCAACCTATGATGCGATTTCTACTCTTTTTTTTAGTCCTCTTTTTTACTTTTAATGCTTCGTCGCAAATTTATGACGGCACTTATAAAATTAAAACACCGTCTCCAAAAGCGGCTGGATGCGCACCATCAACAGCGACAACTTTTTTACAGCTCAACAATGTTCGCGTAATGGTTCACACCGCTGGAAATCTTTGGCAAATTCCAAATCAGAATAATTCCATGTATGAAGTTCCAAAAAATTCAGGAATTATGGCGCTTTTTACTGCTGCATTATGGTTGGGAGGAACAGACGTGAACAATCAATTGAAATTGGCAGCTTTACGCTATCGAAACGGTCAAGATTATTGGTCGGGGCCATTAACAAACGTTACAGCAGAAACGAATTACGAAAATTGTAAAAAATACGACAAGCATTTTGTGACTACTCAAGATATGGTGCGCGAATTCAATTCGTGGTATGAAGCTGGAGTTACTGATAATGTAAATGGTACAAGCACTCAAAATGACTTGTTTCCAGGCTATAAAGTTCCAGAGGTAATCAAAAATTGGCCTGCCCATGGCGACGTTTCACAAGGTCAAGATTATTATTTAGCGCCTTTTTTTGATTTTAACAATGATGGAAATTACGACTGGCAAGATGGAGATTATCCGTGGTACGACATCAAACGCACAAAAGAATGTAAGGTAGACAGATCGGTTTCATTGTACGGCGACCAAAATTTTTGGTGGGTTATGAATGACAAAGGAAATATTCATACAGAAACAGGCGGAGACCCAATTGGAATGGAAATTAGAGCTCAAGCATTTGCTTTTGCCTCCAATGACGAAATCAACAACATGACTTTTTACAATTACGAATTAATAAATCGTGGTACACAAACACTTTACAATACTTATTTCGGCTTCTTTACCGATGGCGCTTTGGGTGATCCGCAGGATGATTACGTTGGTTGTGATGTGAATCGTGGCTTAGCCTACTATTACAATGGCGACAATTATGATGGTGACAATGCTGGCTACAAAGGTTATGGTTACTCACCTCCTGCAGTCGGGGTTGATTTCTTTGAAGGCCCTTATCAAGACAATGATGGAATAGACAACGCTTTTGGAATTGGCAACGACGAAGCATTGAACGGAATTGGTTATGGCGACGGAGTTGCAGACAACGAACGTTTTGGAATGCGCCGTTTTCTTTATTATTCCAACACTACGAACGGTGCAAATCCAAGCCAAACAGACCCAACAAATGCTTCTGATTACTATAATTATTTACGCGGATTTTGGAAAGACGGCAGTAAATTTGTTTACGGTGGAAGTGGACATATTTCTTCACCCGAAGCAAATCCTCTTGTGCCTTGTGATTTCATGTTTCCTGGAACAACAGATCCGTTGGGATGGGGAACTGGCGGAATTCCTCAGTCAAATTGGACGGAACAAACGGCAAATAACACACCTAACGACAGACGTTTTGTACAATCAGCAGGTCCATTTGTGCTGAAACCAGGAGCTGTTAATAACATTACAGTCGGTGTTGCTTGGGCACGTTCAACAACGGGGGATCCTTTCGAATCAGTAAATTCGTTAACACGAGCTGACGATAAAGCGCAAGCTCTTTTTGAAAATTGCTTCAAAGTTTTAGAAGGTCCACACGCACCAGATTTGGCTTTTCAAGAATTAAGTAACGAAGTGATTCTAACAATTTCAAATCCTACGAACTCCAATAATTTCAATGAAAAATATTCAGAATTTGATCCTTTTATCGTTTCGGGTAATCCGAATTCAGATAATTTCTATCGTTTCCAAGGTTATCAAATTTACCAATTAAAAGATAATAAAAGCTCTGTTTCAGATTTGAGTGACCCAGCAAAAGCACGATTAGTTGCGCAATGTGACATCAAAGATAATATTGGTAAAATCATCAATTTTGAATTTAGCGATGATCTAAATGCAAGTATTCCTGTCGAACGAGTGAATGGTGACAATAAAGGAATTCGCCACAGTTTCAAAGTAGATCGAGATTTATTTGCTTTGGGAAGCTCTAAAATGGTGAATTTTAAAAGCTATTATTTTATAGCTGTTGCTTATGCTCACAACAATTATAAACAATACATTCCCGATGACCCAAGCTCTTTAGACGGACAGAAAAAAAGATATATTGCAAGTAGAAAAGCAGCAGTAGGTGAAGTAAAAGCTGTAGAAGTAATTCCACATAATCCGCAACCTGAAGCAGGAGGAACTTTACATTATTTAGAATATGGAATGTCGCCAGAAATCACTCGCCTAGATGGTTACGGCAATGGAAATAGGGCGTTGGAATTGACAGAAAATTCACTCAACGAAATTTTAGAAAATGGATTTTTAGCAACACCAACTTATCAAAATGGGAAAAGTCCAATCAATGTGAAAGTTGTGGATCCTTTGAATTTGGCTGACGGATATTTTGAATGTAAATTCAGAAATTATGTGGTTGGAACTTCTGGAAACGCTTCTGATACAGCCTCTTGGATTGTGTATCGTTACGACGAAAAAGACGGAGAAATCCTCGATTCCGTTAGTTCACAACTTACGATTGCAAACGACAACGAACAAATTATTCCAAAATGGGGAATTTCAATTCAAATCCATCAAGAGAAGTATTTCTTTACCACAGCTTCTGGATTACCTTCTAAAACGACTACGATGATTGCATCTTCTTTAACTTTTTCTGATTCATCCAAACGTTGGCTAACTGGCGTTCAAGACAACGATGCTTTTTACCCAACTAATTGGATTCGCTCGGGAATTTATAATCCAGATCAAAATGTAGATTGTTTGCCAAATGGTCCAACTTATTTGAATCCATGCAATTACAAAGATGAATCAACGGCAGATGACGATAGCAGGTTTGAAAAAATTTTACAAGGAATCATTGCGCCTCATCGTTTAGTTGGTTATCAAGCGGATTATATGCCACTGTCCTATTATAACTCTCCCAATCCTGGTTCTTCAAAAACGAACGCTTCTTTAAGCTTTTTACCAAGTGTGAACCTTATTTTTACTTCCGATAAATCGTTATGGACGCGTTGCCCGGTAATTGAAATGGGTAGAGATCCAAATTTAACACTTGGAAATGCAGAATCTGGCACAATGCGGAAAAGCCTTAGTGTTGGTAAAAACGGACTACCAGACGGTACAGGATTGGGGATGGGTTGGTTTCCAGGTTATGCTGTTGACTTAGAATCTGGTGCTCGACTTTACATGGCTTTTGGTGAAAATTCATTCTTAGGTGGTGAAAACGGTGCTGATATGATTTGGAATCCAACAGATCGTTTGGTAAGTTCGGTTGGAACACCATTAATGGGTGGAATGCATCCGATTTATGTGTTCAGTTACAAATTAGCGACCATTAATGGCTATGTTTCTGGTTATGATTTTCCAGCTTATATCCCAGCAGAGGCGGAAGATTTAGCAAGTAATGCACTGTATCAAAAATGGCTAGAAGTTGAAACAAACGGCACACAAGCGAAGAGAGAATTATATGGTAGTTTGACTTGGGTCATGTATCCAATGCTACAAACTGGACAAGATTTATTGTCAACGGATGCAACCATCAAATTGCGCATCAATAAAGAATACAAAAACCTCAATACATCAGGACAAAATCAAGGTAAACCGATGTATTCTTGGAACATGAAAACAGAACGCACGCTGATAGGAAGCATTAACGCATTAAAAGAAGCTTTAGATTTAATTAATATTGTTCCGAATCCTTACAATGCTTTTTCTGAATACGAACGAAACCGCTTAGATAATCGCATAAAAATCACCAATTTACCTGAGCGTTGTACTATTACGATTTACACTAGCAATGGAAAACTGATTCGTCGATTTGAAAAAGATAGCCCCATTACCTACCAAGATTGGACGCTTACCAACCATGCAAATATCCCTGTTGCTTCAGGAATGTACCTCGTTCATATTGAAGTTCCCGGGGTTGGAGAACGTGTACTGAAAGCTTTTATCGCTATGCGAATGGTCGATTTGCAGGGTATTTAAAATGAAATTTATGTTTAATTTACAATGAATTCACCTTTGAATAGCGCAGTCAACTTTACCTCTTAGGATTTGAAATCAAATATTTCTCATATTGAAATTGTGCGTCTTTTGCGCTAAAGTCCTCGTTTATTTAATCATTATCTCGTTCAATCTCTCAATAGATTACACACTTATTAACTAGTAGATTATACATTATGTCCAATTTTGATATTACGGCATTTAATAACAATTCAATTGAGTATATTTGCTAATAAGAAAGATGAGCGATTACAACTTTAATTTTGAAGATTAAAAGGGATAATATGTCGCCCTTTCCAGAAACAAGAAAAGGAATTTTTTGAATTTTATCCTGTTTTGAGCATTTGTCATCCCATTAATCTAATAATTTAAATTGCTATTTTAATTTAAAAAATCTAATAATCACTAAACAAAAAATATGAAAAACACTTTTCTAATTAGTTTATTCTTCCTGTTTGGAACGATAACATTTGGTCAAAAAACTGCGATAGCTACAATCGTATTACAAACTTCTGCTCAATGTGGACAGTGCAAAGAGCGAATAGAAGGTAAACTAAACTATACTAAAGGAATCAAGTTTGCTGAATTAGATTTGGAAAATAAAAAAGTTACCATTAAGTACACAACTTCTAAAATTTCGGCTTTAGAAATTAAGGCATTGATTGCATCGATTGGGTACGACGCCGATGATGTAAAAGCTAAAAAAGAAGATGTGCTTAAATTACCGCTATGCTGCCAGCCAGGAGGAATGGAACGTTGAAAATCCTTGGCTACATCTGAAAGATCGTTATTTAAGGATAATAACCTTTTGAAAATTGCTGTGTTTTTCTTCAAATAGAAAATTGAAATAATAAGTTCCAACTAAAAGACTCGATTTTTTAGAAAGCCAATTGCTTTACTGCCAACTTTTACTTTTCAAAATAGGATTGATAAACAACTTCTTTTATGAAATTTAGCGTTTCTTTTTATTTAATCAAAAAGAAATTAAAGATTTAATTTTGATTTCTAAACTTTGTGCAACTTCTTTTTATAACTCTTGACCAACAATTTTAACTCCTTTCTAAAATTGGATTTTAGCAAATCTTTTCACAGAAATTCTCAAAATACGCAAGTTTCGTTGGAGTAGATAAAACCGGAAAACTCAACGCCAATCAATTTCGTTAATATTTACAACTGGAAATTTCAGGTAACATCAACTAAAATTTCATAATCGCATTATTACAGGCAATTTGGCGAATACTCAAGCTCTTTTATACAGAATGTTAGGTAACCAATGTATAGGTTAATAGAAAAGAATAAATGATGGTTGAAAACACATTTCCTTTATTTTGACGTTCAATGTAACGGTAATTTATAATTATCTCATTATCAAATAATTGTTAATATTCGATGAAAACACATTTCTGCTCAAAAACTGAAAGGAAATAAACAATTGCTATTGAAAATCAAATATTTAGGTATTACATTTACTTAAAACAATAAAGGTATGTGTTTAACAATTTTAGCAATCAAAGGAATCGTAGGCTTCGCATTAGTTGGAGGAGCGGTTTTAACAGGTGTTTTGATAACAATATTTATCGAACGTCAAATGAGAGAACATTAAAACAAAATCTCTGAAAGTGTGTTTTAGTCACA
>Ga0105050_10002045_pt1 | contig 29420 bp, 24 predicted proteins | sample FRY01_FD_78088 | JGI IMG/M metagenome (GOLD analysis project Ga0105050, IMG submission 78088) | Freshwater microbial communities from Lake Fryxell liftoff mats and glacier meltwater in Antarctica - FRY-01 | ecosystem: Environmental > Aquatic > Freshwater > Ice > Glacier meltwater ...
CGTGATTCCATTATTGGTAAAAACGAATTATTTTAGAAGATTCGCCTTGGTTATTCGTCTAAAAGAGGGAACTTTTTTTAGAAAAAACATTTCTGTTAAAACCAAATTTAAGACTATAGAACTCCTAAACGCGGTTAAAAAAGAAATGCAGCACGCTACTGATACAAAAAAAGCGTTTCAATTTAGAACAAATCAAAAAATTACTTTTCCAACTTTCCAATGAAAGACAAGCGTTTGACCGCCATTTAAAATTCGGGTTTAGATTTGCTAATTTGTGCAATTCGTGTCTGATTTTTTATTTTTAAAATGATGCGTTTGCCTTAATCAAGCCCTGTTTTTGTTAGCATAATTCAAAGTTTTTGTTTATATTTGCCTTCAACAATAGTCATCATCAAGCCAACCCAAATGTCATTTAAGCCTAGCTACTTTATATTATTCTTTATACTTTTTTGCATTACTGCTGTTTCAGCACAAAAAGTTTCCCTAAAAGGAACTGTTGTAGATTTTCAAAATCAATCTCCCATCGAATATGCCAGTATCGCCTTGATAAATTCGGTTGACAATTTGATTGTGGCAGGTCAGGTATCCAATAAAAATGGAAATTTCACCCTCCAAAATATCAAACCAGGAACTTACAAACTCAAAATTTACTTTGTAGGTTACGAAGAACGACTGCTGGAAAACATCAAAGTAAACAATCAAAACATTCAGTTGGACGCTGTCCAGTTAAAAATCAGCAATCAAACATTGGATGAGGTCGTGATTATGAGCAAGAAAGCCAATTCCTATAATAAAATTGACAAACAGCAATACAAGGCCAGCCAGTTTGAAACAGCCAAAGGAGGCTCGGCCATTGATGTCATCAAGAACTTACCTTCAGTCGCTGTGAATGGTCAGGGCGATATCAGTCTGAGAGGTTCCAACGGATTTATGGTGCTGGTCAACGGCAAACCTGTTTTGACTGATGCAGCAACCATTTTGAGCCAATTGCCGGCCAACACGATTCAAAATATTGAATTGATTACCGCTCCTTCCGCAAAATATGATCCCGATGGAAAAGGCGGAATCATCAACATTGTCACCACAAAAGGAAGTGGGGACGGTTTTGCGCTTTCGGCAAATGCAATGGGAGGATTACCCAGCACGGATGATTATGACAACTTGGAACAACCAAAACGTTTTGGCGCAGACTTTACCGCCAATTATAAAAAAGACAAATTTGACGTCGCAGTTACAGCTAATTATCAAAGGAATGACAATAATGGCTATCGCGAAGGAGATGCTTTCACCAAAGATTTCGACAATAATACCATCACCAGATTTCCTTCTAATGGAGAAAGAAGTTTTGACAAGCACAATTATTCCGCAAAAACCGCAGTGCTTTTTACCGCCAACGATAATAATGTTTTCAATTTTGGTCTTTATTTAGGAAAGAAATTTCAAGCCCGTAGAGCCGATATTCTTTACAATAATAGTACTTCAAACTTGACCACGGACGCTGTTCTAAGCCAGTTTACCTATTTTAACTCGAATGTGCAAACCAAGGAAGGGAAATTCACTTTGGCTAATTTTGATTACACTCATACTTTTGCTAACAAATCGACATTGAGCTCCTCGGTACTTTATGAACACGCCAATTTATATGGAAATACCATAAACTTGAATATGGATTATCCTGCAAAAGAAACTGTTTTTCAAGAAGTCAATAATCCGTATTCCAATCCTATTTACGGTTTTCGTTTCAAATTAGATTATGCCATTGAATTGGGAGACGGGAAATTAGAAAGTGGCTATCAATACCGAAACGACAAACAGGAAGGGACTTTTGGTTATACCGTCAGTCCAGAACCGATTCCGCCTGTTGATTATTCCGAATTTAGAGGAACCGCTAAAACAAATAATCATATCAATGCCGTTTATTCCCAGTATTCCGGAAAATCAGAAAAAATGGAATATGTGGCCGGTTTGCGTTATGAATATGCCGCCAGGGAAGTGCTGTTGTCAACGGATGTAAACCCGCATTTGTTGAATTTCAGCAATCTTTTTCCGTCTGCCAATTTCGTGTATACTTTGAATGATTCTTGGAATGCAAAATTGGGTTACAGCAAACGCGTACAACGCAATAATAATTCCGAATTAAATCCAATACCGGAAAGAGAGCATTCTGAAACTCTCGAACAGGGAGATCCTGATTTATTGCCACAATTCGTCGATTTGGCCGAAATAGGTATGAACCATACCTTCAAAAAAGGAACTTTATTTACTACATTGTATTATCAAAACATCAAAAACCCGATTCAAAGAGTCAACAGTGTCTATAACGACACCATTTTGAATAGGGTTTATACCAATGCTGAACGGGCGAGGCTCTTTGGTTTCGAACTGGGAACCAATTTAAATCCGAGAAAATGGATGTCTTTATATTTTGGAGCCAATATTTACAATTACAAAATCAATGGCGACTTGGACGTTTTAGGCGAAACCTCATCCGTTGATAATTCGGATTGGGTGTATTCTTTAAATGCCAATGGCACTTTCAATCTAAATAAGAATTTAAGTCTTACGGCCAATGTGAATTATACTTCGGCAAAACCAACAGCCCAAGGCGAAGATTCCAGATTTTTGTCCCCGAATATGTCCCTAAAGAAAACCATCTTGGACGGAAAAGGCAGCATCGGTTTTCAATGGCAAAACATCAACTTTGGCAATATGGACTCCAACCAACAAAGGATTACGACCTTTGGAAGCGACTTTTATACCACGACAAATTACATTTATGAAACCAATGTTTTGTTACTCAATTTTAGCTATAATTTTAACAAATTGACCAGCAAAAATAAATTGCCAACGAGTGAATTTGGCGAAAAAGAATTTTAGGCTTTGCTACAAATTCCGATTCGATATATTTTAGGGTATCATAAGTATAGTCAAAGAGATATTGAGCTAGCTTGACTTCAACGGATTAAACCCCGCTTTCAGTTGGTTGATGGTGGGCAGAAAAAGGGGAAGGGGCAGTTTATCCCATTCAAACCATTTCCATTCTTCGCATTTATCAGGTTCCAGAAGTGTAACCTCGCCGGAATCAAAATCCGATAGCATGCAAATTGTAATGTAATGTTTTTGTTCATTTTCAAAAATATCATTGGTAACCGTGCCAAAACGAAGGCTCTTGATTTCAATCCCAACTTCTTCCCTGACTTCGCGACGGGAACATTCCTCCCAAGACTCGCCAAATTCTAGGTGTCCACCAGGATAGCTCCAACAGCCTTCGCTATGGGCATTTTTCCTTTTGCCTAATAGGATTTTGTTGTTATGGATTACAATAACCCCAATGCCAACTTTTGGTCTATCTACCATTTGCAGTCTTGATTTTTTTCATTAGAAAATTTTTTCAATAGGGGTTTGTTTTAAGGACGTTGTTGCACTGATGGTAATAGTTTTACTATTTTTAAGGTTGAAATCTATATCAATTCAACTCTATTTTATCCATCAATAGCGCAAACTTTTCGGGTGTTTTGTTTCCAATTAAAAAAACGAGCTCTTCAATGTTGTCGTGTGAAAAATTAGGTAAGTCTAGTTTTCTACCCCTAAAGGAAGGATATATGTCTTTCAGCGGAATTTTGATTTCTTGCCAAACCCCAGAAGTTGCAAAAGTAGCAATGTAGGAATACGAATTGCTAGAATCATTTTTTATCCGTACTTGATAATTCTTGCCGTCTCCTTTTAGTTTCATAATGATGCAGCTGTCATCATTTACTTTTATTTTTTTGAAGCGGTAGTTTACAGATGCGAATCCACCATTATTCTCCAAAGATACTTTGCCTTCAAATAATCCAAAACCATCTGGGCTTAATTTAAAGCTACTCGATGAATTTCCTCCCATAACACTATCATCAACAATTCTCCAGTCTTGAATGTTGGCGCATTTGTTAAAATCAAAAATTAGTTGTGTGTTCATACTGGTTATTAAAATTATACTTATTAAGTAATTCATAATCTATATTTAGTATTAAAGTTCAACATTTTGCCGCTTTAAAAGAGGATTTTCAAAAAAAATGATTGCTGATTTTTGATTAACGTCCTGATAAATATCGGGTATTAATATTCATTCAAAAATCGCTTAACTTTATAACATTGAATCGGCTCTTCGCACAAAAGTTCTTGTCGTAATCATCAACTTTAGTGTGAAACTGCCTTGAGTCCAATGATGGAACCTATCAAGCTAATGAGAAAAAGCAATCGCAAAAAGGTCGCAGGTTCTTTAAAAACTAAAATCCCTACCAAAACAGTTCCAACAGCTCCAATGCCTGTCCACACGGCATACGCTGTTCCAATTGGTAAAGTTTGGGTTGCTTTAACTAAAAGTACCATACTGATGCTCAAGGTAACAAAAAAACCTGCATACCACAAATACATCTCGTTTCCAGTGGTCTCTTTCGCTTTTCCTAAACAGAAAGCAAAGGCTACTTCAAATAATCCTGCTATAATTAAAATAATCCAATTCATCTCTTTTTGATAAGGTGTCTTTTTAAGATTGTCTCTGTTAGCCTAGTCTTGAATAAATTTTGCTGTAAATCGGGTTTTATTTTACCTAAACATATTGCCACTTTTTTATACTGAAATATTTTTTTTTGGCAATTTAACTTAGTGTTTTTATACTCAAATTAGCTTCAATCAATTTGTTAAAACATATTTAAGGATTGACTAATTAATTTAATCGAAAGTTAAGTGTTATGATTGTTGTTTGGCATTAAGCCAAAGGTGAAAATAGTGTTCTTTAAACGTCTGTTGGTTTAGATTTAAAATTTGTTTATAGGATAATATTTTGGTCTGCTTAATTTTCGAAAGGCATTTAATTTACAAATAATTCCTATATCATTTTTATTGCTTCTAATAAAATATAAGTATTTAAAATCATAAAAAAAAATGCTGGCAATGTAATCCATAAGCTGTCTTTCAATTTTATTCTAACGATTAAGCCCAACAACATTAGTAGCGCAAGACCGCCAGATGATAGTAATAAAAGCGGTAAATACCATAGACCTATCAATAAACCAAGAGCGCCAATAATTTCTAAAACAATAGTGAGTAAGCCTAATTTTTCTAATTTAAACCGCTTGAATTCATTTTTCATATTTGGTGTAATAAAATAGGAAACACCGTAAAATAAAAAAGAAAAACTGGAAAATAAGATGCAGATATAAAATAAATTCATAATTAAATTAGACCTAATGAAGTTATTGTTAAAAACACACATAAAAGCAATAAAATTAATGAAGGAAGGTGTTTGATGAATGGATTTTTTATTTTGAAATGAAAATATTGAGCACACACCATAAAAAAGCCCATAAGTGCTGATGGAATAGTTATAAATTCTGGATACCAAACGCCCACAATAAGTAATGTTGCCAGTGATATTTTAGTTGCTCCAATAAAACTTCGAGTCAAATCACTTAATCCAAATTGTTTAAATTCTTTGATGACATTAAAATAGCGAAAAATCCATACAAAATAAACCGATGCTGCTACAAGAATTAGTACTGATGTTGTTAAATTTATCATTTTACTTTTTTTTAATTAATTATTTACTTTTAAGTTGAGTTCTCTTGTTGTTGGTTTACGCTCGATTGTTCAAAAATACAATTGTACTACTGTTATCCTTAGGATTCTTAATTGGCTACATTATATTATGGGAATACTTTGTCTTTTAATTAGCCCCTTTTTCTCTATTGTAGACGATAAAATTATAATATGTTGTCGGATAATTATCATTAATTATTTCTATTCAAATATATGAAATTATCATCTAAAATTTTTGAAGTTTGCCTCTTTTATTCCAGTAAAACGAAGAATATTTCGTAAATAATTATTTGTTGAAATTTTATTTTTTAAAACGTAATTTAAAAAGAAACATTTGTTAGTGTTTATGAGTGGGATGCCTGCTCTCAATGCCATTGAGTTAAGAGATTTTTGAATGAAGATTAACGATTCTTGATTTCAGATTTTTATATTAATAAATATAAACCGTTTATTTTTCAAGTACTTACACATCTGAAATCAAGAATCGTTAATCGAAAATCTGCAATCATTTTTATTGGTTTATCCTTAACTTAATGACATTGAGCTTGCGGGGGTTTGTTGTTGATATTCTTTTTTGTCATTTCAACGAAGGAGACCTGAGCAACAACGAACAGGCTAAGCAAATCACATAACGTGAGCAACTAATGTGATTTCTCCCTTTGGTCGAAATGACAAAACGCTATAATTACGAAACCAAATCACTCTGATTTCTAAAAACCAATTTCCCATCAAAAGCATCAATCAAAACGATGCTGTCGGTAGTGATTTTTCCGGCTAAAATTTCTTTGGATAATTCATTGAGCACTTCTCTTTGAATAACCCGTTTTACAGGTCGGGCACCAAATTGCGGATCATATCCTTTCTCTGATAAATATTCGATGGCTTCAGGTGTGGCGTCCATTGTGATGCCTTGTGCCGCTAACATTTTGGTCACCGATCTCAGCTGCATACCTACGATTTGGGCAATATTGGCATTGGTCAATGGCGTAAACATCACGATTTCGTCTATACGATTGATGAATTCCGGGCGAACGGTTTGTTTCAGCAAGCCCAAAACTTCTATTTTGGCAGCTTCGGTTGCGGCTTCGACACTTCCCTTAAGATTTTCGAATTTATCCTGAATAATCTGGCTTCCCATATTGGAAGTCATAATGATTATCGTGTTTTTGAAATCGGCGAGACGTCCTTTGTTGTCCGTCAAACGTCCTTCATCCAAGACTTGCAACAAGATGTTGAAGGTGTCGGGATGTGCTTTTTCGATCTCATCCAACAAAATCACAGAATACGGTTTTCTTCGCACGGCTTCGGTCAATTGTCCGCCTTCGTCATAACCCACATATCCGGGAGGCGCACCTACCAAACGGCTCACGCTGTGGCGTTCTTGGTATTCGCTCATATCAATTCGGGTCATTGCGTTTTCATCGTCGAATAAATATTCGGCTAATGCTTTGGCTAATTCGGTTTTTCCAACTCCGGTTGTTCCAAGGAAAAGGAAGGTTCCCACCGGTTTTTTCATATCCTGCAAACCCGCACGACTTCTACGAACGGCATCACTCACAGCTTCGATGGCTTCTTCCTGACCCACGACACGTTTGTGCAATTCGTCTTCCAGTTTCAAGAGTTTTTCTCTTTCGCCTTGCAGCATTTTCATTACCGGAATTCCCGTCCATTTGGCAACGACTTCGGCAATGTCTTCGCGGGTTACTTCTTCTTTTATTAGCGAACTACCTCCAGATTGGTTTTCGGTCAATTGTTTCTGAAAAACGTCCAATCGTTCCTGAGCTTCTTTGATTTTTCCGTATCGAATTTCGGCTACTTTTCCGTAATCGCCATCACGTTCGGCGCGTTCGGCTTCGTATTTGTAGTCTTCGATTTCGGTTTTAACTGTTTGAATGTTATCGACGACGTCTTTTTCGGATTTCCATTTGGCGAAAATTTCGTTTCGTTCTTCTTTTAGATTTGCCAAATCCATTCCTAAAATTTTGAGTTTGCTTTCGTCTTTTTCGCGTTTAATGGCTGCAATTTCAATTTCTAATTGCATTACTTTTCGATCCAAAACATCCAGTTCTTCGGGTTTCGAATTGATTTCCATTCGGATTTTAGAAGCTGCTTCGTCCATTAAATCGATGGCTTTGTCTGGTAGAAAACGATTGGTAATATAGCGTTGCGACAGTTCGACAGCGGCAATAATCGCATCGTCTTTTATTTGAACTTTATGATGCGTTTCGTATTTTTCTTTGATGCCACGAAGGATAGAAATCGCACTTTCGGTATCGGGTTCTTCAATGATTATTTTTTGGAAACGACGTTCGAGTGCTTTGTCTTTTTCGAAATATTTTTGGTATTCGTCCAAAGTGGTTGCGCCAATAGCACGCAATTCGCCACGAGCCAAAGCCGGTTTCAGGATGTTTGCGGCATCCATTGCGCCTTCGCCACCTCCAGCACCAACTAGCGTGTGGATTTCGTCAATGAAAAGCACAATATTTCCTTCGGCTGCCGTCACTTCTTTCACGACTGATTTCAATCGTTCTTCGAATTCGCCTTTGTATTTGGCTCCAGCAATCAAAGCGCCCATATCGAGTGAAAAAACGATTTTGTCTTTCAGGTTTTCGGGCACATCACCATCTACGATTCGGTGTGCCAAACCTTCGGCAATGGCGGTTTTACCCACACCAGGTTCTCCAACTAACATTGGATTATTTTTAGTTCTTCGTGTTAGGATTTGCAAGACTCTACGAATCTCTTCATCACGTCCAATTACGGGATCGAGTTTTCCGTTTCGGGCTAGTTCGTTAAGATTTTTGGCATATTTATTTAACGAATTATAGTTTTCTTCGGCAGATGCAGAAGTAACACGTTCGCCTTTTCGAAGTTCCTCGATAGCGGCTTTCAATCCTTTCGCTGTTACGCCTTGGTCTTTTAGGATTTGGGATACTTTGGCTTTCGAATCGAATATAGCTAAGATTAAATGTTCGATCGAAACGAATTCGTCGTTCATTTTTTGGGCAATCATTTCGGCTTCGTTTAGTGTTGAATTTGCAGTTCTAGAAAGCATAATTTCGCCACCCGAAACTTTCGGAAAGCTTTGAATGGTGCTGTCTAGTATTTGTTGGAACAACGGAACGTTTACATTTAGTTTTTTCAAAATAAAAGGCGCCACATTTTCATCGACATCAAAAATAGCCTTGAAAATATGTTCATTTTCTATTTGTTGTTGCCCAAAACTCTGCGCCAATTGCTGTGACAGCTGAATGGCTTCCTGCGATTTGATGGTGAATTTATTGATGTTCATACTAGCCCCCTAGCCCCCAAAGGGGAAACTCCTATTAGGGGTAAATAGGGTTTTATTAATTTATTCCCAACTTTCACTTTAGCGAAAGAACTAAATTAGTTTTATTAGTATTCCCCTTTGGGGGTTAGGGGGCTTTTAATTATCTTTGTAAACCAAACCCACAATTGTTATTCCATTGTTAAAGTTACGACAAAATGACTGAAATTGAAGCATTGGCGGATATAAAAACAATATAATTAAGACAAAATGAGCCTATTTTCAAACTTTTTTGGTAGTTCAGATAACCAAAACCCAACCGAAAGCAAAATCAATTGGATAAACTTGACTGATTTAAGTCAATTGGATGAAATTGTAGTTTCTTCTAATGAAAAACCAGTTGTAATTTTCAAACATAGCACCCGTTGTAGCATAAGTCGAATGGCGTTGAAGCGATTTGAAGCTGAGACTTTGCAATACAGCGTCTTTACTGAGAAAAACGTTGCTATGTATTTTCTAGATTTATTGGAACACAGAGCTATTTCGAATGAAATTGCGAGTCGTTTTGGTGTTTATCATCAATCGCCACAATTGCTTTTGATTAAGGAAGGAAAATCGGTTTATGATGTTTCTCACGATGCTATTGATGCTGGTGTATTGAAAGGGAAGATTTAAAATTAACCTTTGTCAAAGTTCAAAACTTTGACAAAGATTTTTAAAAAGAACTCTTCATTTTTTCCTTAATCTCCTCCAAACATAGGTTGTTGATACTGCCTTCGTGCGTGTGTTTGGTTTCTTTTGGCGATTGAAAAGTGCCGTTTTCCAGTTGTTCAGCAACCGCTTTGTAGGCATCTCTAAAAGGCATTCCAGCTACTACCATTTCGTTTAAAGTATCTACTGTAAACAAGTAATCGTATTTTTTATCATTCAAAATACCTTCTTTTACTTTAATGTCTTTGATAGAAAAAATCGCAATATCCAAACAGGCTTTCAGATTTTGAATTGCTGGAAACAATCCTTCTTTCAACAATTGTAGGTCTCTGTGGTAGCCGCTTGGAAGATTATTTGTGATTAGCGTAATTTCATAAGGCAAGGCTTGAATCTTATTGCATTTTCCACGGATTAACTCAAAAACATCTGGGTTTTTCTTGTGCGGCATAATGCTCGAACCTGTTGTTAAATGAGCTGGCAAACTGATAAAATCAAAATTTTGACTCATATACAAACAAACGTCCATAGAAAATTTAGCCAAAGTTGCAGCCACGCTACTCATCGCAAAAGCTACCATTTTCTCCGATTTTCCACGGCTCATTTGTGCTGCAACCGAGTTGAATTTTAAAGTTTCAAAACCTAATTCTTGTGTTGTAAAAGTTCGATTAATTGGAAATGAACTTCCGTAACCCGCAGCAGAACCCAATGGATTTTGGTCTACAATTTTCAAAGCAGCATTCAGCATCGTAATATCGTCAATCAAGGTTTCAGCATAAGCCGAAAACCACATTCCGAAAGAAGAAGGCATTGCAATTTGCAAATGGGTATAACCTGGCAACAACACGTTTTGGTGTTTCTCTGCAGATTCCATTAACAAATCAAACAAGGTTTTCACCTGCTCTTTAAATTCAATTACAACATCTTTTAAATACAAATTAACGTCAACCAAAACTTGGTCATTACGAGAACGCGCGGTATGGATTTTCTTTCCAGCATCACCTAATTTTTCCGTGAGCAGATACTCAATTTTAGAATGTACGTCTTCAAAACTTTCTTCAATTTCGAAATTGCCCTTTTCGACATCGATGATGATGTCTTCCAAAGCTAAAACCAAAGAATTGGTTTCTTCTTCTGTTAAAAGTCCGATTTGACACAACATTTTGGCGTGAGCGATGGAACCTAATGCATCGTATTTGGCTAAAATTAAGTCTAATTCACGGTCATTTCCAACGGTGAACTGTTCTATTTGTTTATCTGTTGGTATTCCTTTTTCCCAAAGTTTCATAAATTATGTTTTTTGTTTCGCAAAGATACTCAGAGGTTGCTCAGAGATTCGTGAAGTTTTTGTTTTATCAAATAGTTAGAAATTAAGATGACTTAATTTTATTTTCTTTATAAATATAACAGCCAACTTCAGATGGATGATCTTGAACAAGACTATTTTTGTTTTCTTTTATCAATAGAAAAACTATCATAAAATCTCCAAAGGCAGCCATTGTAAAAAAGATTCCAAAAAGCAACAAAATTACATTTCCAGTAATAAGAGAAATTATAGCAGGGAGCAAACCCAAAATAATGGCAGGCATAATCGCACCAATTATATAATGTTTTATTAATAACGGTTCTTTACAATGACAATATGGCGTTAAAAATTTCCAAAGAACTCCAAACCGAATTGATTTAAAGCCGTTTTTAGTGAACTTTGCCCAAGTTATTCCGTGAATTAATTCGTGTAGAATTATTCCTATTGTCAGCAAGAACATTATAATAGTAAAAATTAAAACTGGATTCAAATATCCATTATGTTTATAATAAATCAATAAATTTTTGATGGTTTCTTTATTTATGCTATCCCTCCAAATAAGATAATATGGAATAACATAAATTATTATAATTGGAATAATTGAAACCAAGGCATATAAGTTGGCTTTAACTAAATTAAAAGTTATTAATTCTCTTGTGTAAGCTTTATTTTCATTCATTTTCATATTGTTTTAAGAAATCGCCAAGTATTTTGATATACAATTCAATTCCTTCTTCGATTTCGTTTAAAAATATAAATTCGTCAGCTGAGTGCGAGCGCAAACTTTCCCCTGGTCCTAATTTTAAGGATTGACAACTCAAAACCGATTGATCGGAAAGGGTAGGAGAGCCATAAGTGGTTCTTCCCAATGCGATTCCGGCTTGTACTAAACCGTGATTTACAGGAATAGATGAGGCGTTTAAATGCATCGAACGAGGCGTAACTTCGGCAGCGATATGGGCTCTTACGGTTTCTAAAATTTCGATATTGTTGTAGCAATCATTCACTCGAATATCGACAACCAAATGACATTCGGCGGGAACTACATTGTGTTGTTTTCCAGCGGTAACTTGAGTTACAGTCATTTTTACAGGCCCTAAAACTTCGGATATTTTTTCGAATTGAAAAGATTTAAACCATTCAATTATAGGCATTGTATTGTAAATTGGATTATCAGGATTGTTATGCGCAGCGTGACTTGCTGTACCTTTTACCACAACATCTAAGACCAATAATCCTTTTTCGGCTACCGCCAATTGCATTAAAGTCGGCTCGCCAACAATAGCGCAATCCAACTCGGGTAAATGTTTTAAAACGCTGTTTAATCCATTTTTTCCGCTGTTTTCTTCTTCTGCCGAAGCTACAATTACGATATTGTGAGACAAATTTTCATTGGCATAAAAATAAGTAAAAGTAGCGATTAAGGAAACTAAAGCTCCACCTGCATCGTTGCTTCCAAGACCAAATAATTTTCCATCTTTCACAATCGCTTCAAAAGGATCGTTAGTAAAACCTTGGTTTGGTTTCACTGTATCGTGGTGCGAATTGAGTAAAAGCGTAGGTTTGGCTTTGTCAAAATGCTGATTGTAAGCCCAAATATTATTGTTTTCTCTCTCGAAAGGGATTTTGTTTTGTGTAAACCAATTTTCGATTAAAAGCGCTGTTTGGTCTTCTTCAGTAGAAAAGGAAGGAGTTTCTATCAGCGATTTTAATAACGCAATGGCTTCTTGAATGAGAGTTGCTATGTTTTTCATATTTTATTTGCCACAAAGGCTCTTTTTTTGCCACGAAGACACTAAGTCACAAAGTTTTTTAGATTATTCAAAATTTATGACAATTTTTGTGAGCTGTGGTTAACTTTTATAACTGTATTATGGTACAAATAGAATCTACATTTTGTAACATTCGATGATGACCAATTCGTATTTTTTGAACTCCTTTGTTCAAACTATTGAAACAATTATCCAATTTAGGAATCATTCCGGAATGAATTGCACCTTCGGCTTTTAATTTTAAATAAAGTGCCGAATTTATTTGTTCGATTACGGAACTTTCATCTTCAACATTCGCCAAAACGCCCGCTTTTTCGAAGCAATAATTCAAAGTTACTTCAAAAACTTCAGATAAAGCAATGGCTAATTCACTTGCAATCGTATCCGCATTGGTATTCAATAATTGTCCGTTTTTGTCGTGTGTGATGGCACAAAAAACAGGAACAAGTCCATTAGAAATCAAAGTTTCTAATAAAGGTGTGTTTACTTTTTGAACATCACCCACAAAGCCATAATCAATGGTTGGATGATTTCTTTTGGTGGACTGAATTAAATTTCCATCAGCACCCGAAAAACCCATTGCATTTATTCCATTGGCTTGCAATTGAGCCACAATATTTTTGTTGATTTCACCAGCATAAATCATTACCACGACATCTAGCATTGGTTGGTCGGTAATTCTTCGTCCATCAATCATTTGAGGAACCAATCCTATACTTTGCGCCATTTTGGTAGCCGATTTTCCACCACCGTGAACCAGAATTTTGTTGCCTTCAATCTTGGAGAAATTAGCTAAAAATTGGGTTAACTCCGTTGGATTATCGATGATGTTTCCACCAATTTTTATGATGGATAAGGATTTTTTATTTGACATTTTCCAATATTTTTTGCAATACTAATTGGGCTGAATAGGTTCTATTGTTGGCTTGCTCGATAACAATGGAGTTTTTGCTGTCAATTACTTCATCAGTAACAATAACGTTTCTACGAACTGGCAAACAGTGCATAAATTTGGCACTGTTAGTCAAAGCCATTTTTTGGGCAGTAACAGTCCAATTCGGGTCGGAGTTGGTGATTTGTCCGTATTCATTGTAATTACTCCAGTTTTTGGCGTAAATAAAATCGGCATTTTCAAAAGCCTTATCTTGGTCGTATTCTATTTTCGAATCTTTTGTGATTTCAGGATTCAATTCATAGCCTTTTGGATGTGTAATAACAAAGTCCATATCTTCCTGTTTTCGCATCATTTCTACAAACGAATTGGGAACAGCTTGCGGAAGAGCACGCGGATGTGGCGCCCAAGTCAAAACTACTTTGGCTCTGTGTGGTGTTTTGTGTTCTGCCATAGTTATAGCATCAGCAAGCGATTGCAGCGGATGTCCCGTGGCGCTTTCCATATTTACGATTGGCACCGTAGCATATTTTAAAAACCCAGAAAGCACGATTTCGGCATTGTCTTTTTCTTTATCGATTAAGCCTGCAAAAGCTCTAATGGCAATGATGTCTGCGTATTGAGAAACTACTTCTGCTGCTTCCTTAATATGTTCTGAAGCGCCTTGATCCATAATAGCTCCATCTTCATACTCAAGCGTCCAGCCTTCACTACCAAAGTTCATCACCATTACATTCATCCCTAAATTCAGAGCTGCTTTTTGCGTGCTCAAACGGGTTCTTAAACTAGAGTTAAAAAACAACATTACTAATGTTTTATTTTTTCCTAATTTCTTGTTTTTAAGTGGATTATTTTTGATTTTGAGCGCTTGTTTCACCCATTTGTCGAGTGAATCTAAGTTTTGTACGGATATAAAATTCATAGTTTATGATAGTTTAATCGGTTAATGGCTCAATTGGTTTATCGAATAAACGATTTAACAATTAAACATTTATACAATCTTCGTAAAAGCAATTTCATTATTCAACGCCTTTACCATAAAATTATCTTCCAGTCCGTTTACAATCCAAGTTTCGATATTTGCTGCTTTGGCGATGGCTGCCGAATCAATTTTGGATTGCATTCCGCCGGTTCCGTGAGAAGATTTGGAGTCACCAATTTCTTTTTGCAAAAGCGATAAATCGGTCACTAATTCGATGGTTTCCGGAACTTCGTTATTAATTGATGCTTTTGTGTAAATTCCGTTGGTATTTGTTGCAATAATTAGGATGTCAACATTTAACAAAACCGCTGTCAGGGCTGCTAATTTATCGTTGTCACCAAACTTGATTTCATCCGTTGCCACGGTGTCATTTTCGTTGATGATCGGAATATAACTGTTTTTGACCAAGACATTTATCGTGTTGACAATATTGACTTTGGTTTGTTTTTTTTCAAAATCAGAGTAGGAAAGCAAACACTGTGAGGTATGCAAACCCAAATCACTGAAATTTTCGTGGTAAATCCGCATCAAATGAGGCTGACCAATAGATGCCAGGGCTTGTTTCACAAAAACATCTTCGTCGTGATTGTCTAGTTTTACAAACTGTTTTGCTGCCGCAATTGCTCCCGAACTTACAATTATAAACTCGTAATCGTCCTGTAAAGCGGCAATCTGCATACCTATATCCTCAATCTTTCCTCTCGAAATATGATTGGTTTCTTTGGTGAGCGTGTTGCTGCCCAATTTTAATAATATTCTTTTTTTAGCCATTTTTATAATCTAAAATCCTCACCCCCAACCCCTCTCGAAAGGAGAGGGGAGCCGAGTCTGGAAAGTGTTTATACTTAATTATTGTTCTAAAATCAATTTGTAATCCAACAAATTGAAATCTAAAATCTGCAATATTAAATCCTTACCTGTCCTTCTCCGTAAACATACCATTTATTTGTCACTAAATGCTGCAAACCAATTGGTCCACGTTGATGCAATTTGTCGGTGCTTATCGCCAATTCTCCTCCTAAACCAAATTGACCTCCATCAGTAAAACGAGTGGAAGCATTTTGATACACCGCTGCACAATCTACTTGTTCCATAAATTCTTGGGCGATGGCATCGTTGGTTGTAATTATTGAAGCCGAATGTCCTCCGCAATATTTATTGATTTTTGCAATCGCTTCTTCGTCAGAATTTACGATTCCGATGACAATTTTATAATTCAAAAACTCTTCATACCAAATTTCGTCATTCTCAGTGGTTGGCACTTGAGTAGCATTTGCAAAGGCGATATCACCTAAAATTGTGACATTGTGCTTTTGCAGTTCAGTTACCAATTGTTTTGCAAAATGGTGCCAGTTTTCTAAATTAGAATCAATCAAAACCTTGTCTAAAGCATTACAAACGCCAATATTGGTGGTTTTTCCGTTGATGATAATGTCAAGCGCTTTTTGCAAATCGGCTTCTTTGTTTACGTAAACAAAATTATTTCCACGGCCGCTGACAATCACGGGGCAAGTGGCGTGTTTTTTGGTAAAAGCTATCAATTGTTCGCCTCCACGCGGTACAATTAAGTCGACTCTTTGGGTTGGATTTTCCAAGAAAGCTTGGGTTTCAGCACGATTGTAATTCAAATATTCGACCCAATCTTTAGAAATTTCATTTTCTTCTAAAGCTTGGTGCCATAATTCGACAATTTTCAAATTGGACAATAAAGATTCTTTACCACCTTTCAGCAAAATCTTGTTCCCCGATTTGAAAGCGATTCCTCCTGCTTCAACCGTAACGTCAGGTCTGGATTCATAAATAATCATTATCGTTCCAAAAGCCGCTGTTTTATTGATGATTTTCATTCCGTTATTGTGGTCGAAATGGAATCGTTCCACACCAACAGGATCTTCTTGACTTGCCAATTGTTGCATCGACAAAATCATTCCGTCAATTTTGGCATCATCTACTAACAAGCGTTTTTCCATAGCCAAATCATCTCCTGAATAATTGCTTAAATCTTGCTGATTAATACTTTTAAGGTTAGCTCTTTCTTGTTCGAGTAGAACTGCCATTCGGCTAAGAACTAAATTGCGTTTTTCTATTGGTAATAAGGTATTCATTTTTATAAAATTATAATCTTTGGCAAAGTTCGAAACTTTGCCAAAGATTTATTGATTTTTATTATTTCAATTCTGCCAATGCTTCTTTCAATTTGATAATAAAGATATCAATAGCTTCTTTTTTTATTGTCAGAGGTGGAAGGATTCTCAGCACGTTTTTATTGCTAGCACTTCCTGTAAATATATGCTTTTCAAGAATTAGTTTTTTTCGCAAAGTACTCACATCAAAATCAAATTCAACTCCTAGCATTAATCCTCTGCCTTTTACTTTTTGTACCTGAGCGACACTTTTTATTTGTTCCTGAAAATAGGCCGAAATTGTAATAGCATTTTCAATTAATTTTTCTTTTTCGATAATATCTAAAACTGCTATACCAGCAGCGCAAGACAGATGATTTCCACCAAAAGTAGTTCCTAACATTCCATAAACTGCTGCGATATGATTGCCAATTAAAACGCCTCCAATAGGAAATCCATTTCCCATTCCTTTTGCAATTGTAATAATATCTGGTTTTATGTTATGGTGTTGAAAACCAAAAAATTTACCCGTTCTTCCATATCCGGCTTGAACTTCGTCTAAAATAAGAACAACTTCATAGGTTTTACACAACTTTTCTAAAGCTTGAAAAAACTCGGTCGAAGCTTGGTCTAAACCACCTACACCTTGAATAGATTCTATGATAACAGAGGAAACATCTCCTTTTTTTAATTCGTTTTCTAATGCTTCAATAGCATCAAATGGCAAAAAAGTAACTTTTTGTTGCTTGTTTAATGGTGCATTAATTTTTTCATTGTCAGTAACAGCAACAGCGGCAGAGGTTCGTCCGTGAAATGAGTTCTGAAAAGCAATTACTCTTGATTTACCATTGACAAAGGATGCTAATTTTAACGCATTTTCATTGGCTTCAGCTCCAGAACTACACAAAAACAAATCATAATCCTCACAACCGGAAAGTTTTCCTAGTTTAGTTGCTAATTCTTCTTGAATTGGATTTTGAATTGCATTGGAATAAAATGCCAAATTATCCAATTGATTTTTGAGTTTTGCCACATATTCTGGATGTGTATGACCCACTGAAATTACGGCGTGACCACCATAAAGATCTAAATATTCTATTCCTTTGTCATCTGTAATAATACAGTCCAGTCCTTTTACTGGTGTGACATCATATAAGGGGTAAACGTTAAATAAGTTCATAATAATCCTCCCCTAACCCCTCCGAAGGAGGGGAACTAGCAACGGGGAAATTGTTTTATATATTCATAATTTTCTTGTTCTTTCTTATTCCCCCTTCGGGGGTTAGGGGGCTAAAATCCGCTTGGTTTCAAATGTAATCCTGTACTTTCGTCTAATCCAAACATCAAATTCATATTCTGAATGGCTTGTCCTGAAGCACCTTTTGTCAAATTATCGATTACTGAAGTTATCAATAAACGATTTCCTTTTTTCATTAAACTGATAATGCATTTGTTCGTTTGTACCACTTGTTTCATATTGATGTTAGTCGTAGTAATGGTTACAAAAGGCTGGTCATTATAAAAAGTTTCATATTTTGCAACGATATCTTCTAGACTTTCTTCGATTGTAGTGTACAATGTTGCAAAAATTCCTCTAGGAAAATCGCCTCTGTTGGGCACAAAAATCAATTCGTTTTTATAATCCGCTTGTAATTGATTAACACTTTGGTTTATTTCACCCAAATGTTGATGGTCGAAAGCTTTGTAATGCGACATATTGTTGTTTCTCCAACTGAAATGTGTGGTTTCCGATGGGGTAACTCCAGCTCCAGTACTTCCTGTTGTAGCGTTAATGTGAACATCGGTTGTCAGTATTCCGGCTTTCGCCAATGGCAATAATGCTAGTTGAATTGCGGTTGCGAAACAACCCGGATTGGCTATGAATTGAGCATTTTTGATAGCCGATTTATTCAATTCGGGTAAACCGTAAACAAATGATTTTTCGCTGAAATGCTTGTCTTTTATCAATCTGAAATCATTTCCTAAATCGATGATTTTGGTATGACTTGCAAATTGGTTTTGCTCTAAAAACGCTTTGGACTTGCCGTGACCCAAGCACAAGAAAACGACATTGACATTTGGATTTACAATATCGGTGAAATTCATTTCGATATTGCCAAGCAAATCGTGGTGCGCAAACGAAAGTGGTTTTCCAGCATTTGTTGTACTGTAAACAAAATCTAAAGTTGCATTCGGGTGAAACATCAATATTCTGATGAGTTCCCCAGCGGTGTAACCTGAACCGCCAATTATTCCGATATTAATCATAATCTAGATTATTTACAGATGAAAATATGTTTTGAGCATTACCCAAAATCTTAATAAAACCTTTGGCATCTTCAGCTGACCAAGCGTTGTTCATTTCACCATATTGACCAAAACCAGTGTTCATCAAATCATTTTCGGATTCGATTCCGTCCAATGAAAAATGATATGGTTTCAAAGATACCGTTACGGTTCCATTTACGGTTTTTTGGGTATCTTCTAAGAAAGTTTCGATGTTGCGCATCACAGGATCAAGAAACTGACCTTCGTGAAACAGCATTCCGTACCAGTTTCCTAGTTGTTCTTTCCAATATTGTTGCCATTTTCCAAGCGTATGTTTTTCTAATAAATGATGTGCTTTGATAATAATTAAAGGAGCAGCAGCTTCAAAACCAACTCTTCCTTTTATACCAATAATTGTATCGCCAACGTGAATATCTCTGCCAATTGCATAAGCCGAAGCCAGTTTTTCTATAGTAACAATATTGATTGAAGGTTTGTCAGCTTTTCCGTTAACGGCAACTAATTGTCCTTTCTCGAATTGTAAAGTCACTTTTTCTTCGCCTTCTTTTTCCAATTGCGAAGGATAAGCCTCACTGGGTAATGGAAGATTTGATGTTAAAGTTTCTTTTCCTCCAACACTTGTTCCCCATAATCCTTTGTTGATAGAATATTGTGCTTTTTCCCAAGAATATTCTACACCATTGGCTTGCAAATAAGCCACTTCTTCTTGTCTTGACAATTTCAAATCACGAATAGGAGTGATGATTTCAATTTCGGGAGCGATGGTTTGGAAAATTAAATCAAAACGAATTTGGTCATTTCCAGCGCCAGTACTTCCGTGAGCGATGGCATTTGACCCCACTTTTTTAGCGTATTTTATGGCTTCCATTGCTTGAAAAATACGCTCAGCACTTACTGATAAAGGATAAGTATTGTTTTTTAATACGTTACCATAAATCAGATATTTTATGGCTTTTTCATAATATTTGTCAACAATTGTCAAATTTGTGTGTTGCGCACTTCCTAATTCATAGGCTCTTTCTTCAATAGCCGCCAATTCATCTTCATCAAATCCACCCGTATTTATGAGGACAGTATGAACTTCATATCCTTTTTCGTTTTTTAAATATTTCAGGCAATAGGAGGTGTCTAGTCCTCCGCTATAAGCTAGTACAACTTTTTTCATAATATTATTTTTTTCCTCACCCCAACCCTTTCAGAAGAAGAAAGAGCCGAAACAGGCAAAGGGGAGTTTTATTTGTTATTATTTATTTTATTTTTTTCCCTTAGCTCCCTTCCCTAAATGGAGGACTGAGTAGGGGATTTATTTTTTTAAGAACAGGGCTTTTTTGATTGCTGTTAATCGGTTTAAAACTCGAACGTTAAACGGATGTTTTGGCGGGTCTTTCGGTTTTTCTTTTGGGTCAAAAAGCATTCCTGTACAAAGACACATTTTATTTTCTTTGCTTTTTAAAATATCAAAATTGGCACACGTTTTACAACCAGCCCAAAATGTTGGATCAGTAGTTAATTCCGAAAAAGGAACTGGCTTATAGCCCAAATCAGAATTTATTTTCATAACAGCTAAGCCAGTCGTGATTCCGAATATTTTGGCATCGGGATATTTCCCCAAAGAATAATCGAAAACAAATGACTTTATTTTTTTTGCTAAGCCTAAATTTCTGTAATCAGGATGCACAATTAAACCCGAATGTGCCACGAATTTTCCGTGCTGCCAACTTTCGATGTAACAAAAGCCCGCAAATTTTCCGTTGTATAATGCAATGACAGCATCTCGTTGTTCCATCTTTTTCTGGATGTAAGCTGGAGTCCTTTTGGCAATTCCAGTACCTCGTAAAAGGGCTGATAATTCGATTGTCTCACATATTTCTTGTGAGTATTTATAGTGTTCTTGCTGAGTTACAACGATAGATATATTCATTTCAAGAGTTGACTTTAGTGTTAGAAAATATAATTTTTATGTGTGTTAAAAAATATTTTGCATTCAAATTTACCACAATATAAATGCAATTGTTCAGTATCCAATAGATAAATGCACAATATAATAGCGCGAAAACAATATTGTTTTCAAGTTGGAATAATCCAAAGGATAATTGTAATAATTTCAAAATGATAAATGTGAAAAATGAATAGAAATAAAAAAACACTTTTTGGAAACTATTATTATAGCATCCGTACTTCGGGAGAAGTCGTTATTTTGTTTATCCGTGAGATAGAAGTTATATGTACACTTGTTTTATTCATCGAGTGCAAATTTACAATTAATTTTTAAACACAAGACTTATTTTGTAATTTCTAACAAAATTTTAGTGCATTGTTATTATTTTAAAACAAAAAAACTCCTTAAAAGTTTTGTTTTCAAGGAGTTGTTGATTAATTTCTAAATGGATTTCGATTTAGAATATCTTTTATTTTTCCTTTCAGGTTCTCGCCGGTATCATAAATCATTTGCTCGCTAGTTGGAAAGGGAAGTATTTTTTTGTCGAAATAAATGTAATTATCATCGGCAGCGCGGCGGTCTCCCTTATAGTTGGAATAAATATTTTCGAATACAAACTCGCTTTCTATAGGAAAGGATCGCATTAGTAAATTGCTTCTAAGATTTACATAGTCAACTTTTGCTGCTATTTGGCAAGATTTAAATTGTCTAATTTCGTAAATTCGAACTGTTGCATTTTTAAAATTATCAACCATAATTTCTTTTCCTTTTTCGTCTAAAACTATTTTCCCATTGGCATCAATATATTTTTTTTGACCGTCTTTGATTACTCTTTCCTTAACAAATTCTTTCTCTTTTATTTGTTCTGGCGAAATATAGATTCCTATAAAAGTAATTTTTAAACCATAATCATAGTCAACTCCGTTTTGCTTGTTACTGTGGTAAATTGTCCATTTATCATTCAATCCGTAAGTGCTGAAATCTAATAAATCATTTTGCAAACGAGCAGGAAGAATCATATTTGTTTCGTTTTTTGTGTAAACTGTAACAACGTCAGTTCCTTTAAATTTAGCTTCGTCCATCAATCTTAAAACGTCTTTATAATTTGGATTTATTTGGTTTAAATAGGATAAATCGTCGAAGGCTTTGCGTTGGCTCATTTTGTCCGAAGTTTTAATCAGTGTTTTTGCATTGGTATATAAATAGCTGGAAAGTGCATTTTTGCTTGAAACAATTTCTTCATTGTAATTATCGAATGGGAAAATAGCGTTTCGACCTTCTTTCATTAAAAACAAAGGTAATAAGGGTTTGATTAGTTCCTGACGATTATTCAATTGTAAATAAAGGTTGAACAGATTTTCTGTTTGCGCTGGATTTCCTTCTTTGACTAATAGATTTATAGCATTCAAATCGCGTTCTTTGGCTTTTGCGAAAGCCTCTTCAAGCAAATAGACATAATTTTGGTTCCCTTTTTTATCTTTATGAGTGCGTAAATTTGAAATGGAATTGTTTATTGCTTCATCGTAATTGCCGGAACTCAATAAATTTTGAGTTTGTTTAACCCCACAGGATGTTAGTATTATAAATGCTACTAAAAAGAAGTGTTTTTTCATTCTAAATTTTTTTTTACAAATTTACTATAATTTCCTATCCAGAGAGCCAGTTCGTGAGGCTATTTCCTATTTTTTGTAGTCAAAAAAAATCCGACAAATATAAAATGTCGGATAATTAATAATTTATTTTCTCACAAACGGCGGCAGCAGTTTACTGGAAACTTCGCCAAAACCTATTCGGACTCCGTTATTTTTACAAAATCCTCTCATAATTACAGTGTCACCGTCATTTAAGAATTTGCGTTCGCTTCCATCGTTTAGTTTAATTGGATTTTTCCCTCCCCAAGTTAATTCCAACATCGAACCACAACTATCAGGAGTTGGGCCAGAAATAGTTCCAGAACCCATCATATCGCCAGAGTTTACGCGACAACCATTGGATGTATGATGAGCTAATTGCTGGGTCATTGACCAATACATGTATTTAAAGTTGGATTTCGAAACAATTGTTTCACCTGCATTTTCTGGTTGGATTACTACTTCTAGATTGACATCAAAATTATTTTTCCCTTTTTGTTGTAAATAAGGGAATGGTGCTGGATCTTGTTTTGGGCCTTTGGTTCTAAAAGGATCCAAGGCATCCATAGTGATAATCCAAGGTGAAATCGAAGTGGCAAAGTTTTTTGCCAAAAATGGACCTAGAGGCACATATTCCCATTTTTGAATGTCTCGAGCACTCCAATCATTCATTAAAACCATTCCAAAAATATAGTCTTCGGCTTCACTTATAGGTATGGTTTCTCCCATAATGTTGGCATCGGTAGTGATAAAAGCAGTTTCTAATTCAAAATCCACTAATCGTGAAGGCCCAAAAACAGGTGTTGTTTCGCCGTTTGGCAAGGTTTGACCCATAGGTCTATTTACTGGAATTCCTGATGGAATTATCGTTGAACTTCTTCCGTGATATCCTACGGGAACATAAAGCCAATTAGGCAATAAAGCATTTTCAGCATCACGAAACATTTTTCCAACATTGGTTGCATGTTCTTTGCTAGAATAAAAATCAGTGTAATCGCCAATTAAAACAGGCAATTGCATTTCAATATGTTGTACATCAAAGATTATGATGTCTCTATGTTCTTTATTGTCTCTAAGTTTCGGGTTGGTTTCATCAAATAATTCAGCCAAACGATTTCGCACCAATCTCCAAGTTTTTTTTCCATCCGAAATAAAATCATTCAAGGTGTCTTGCATAAACATGTCGTCAGTCAATTCGATACCTTCAAAGTAATTTAATTGTTGCAAAGCCCCCATATCTATGGCACAATTCCCAATTCGTGTTCCAATGGTTATCACGTCGTCTTTGGTAATAAATACACCAAAAGGGATATTCTGAATGGGGAAATCACTATTCTCAGGGACGTTTATCCATGATTTTCTATAGGTGTCATTAGCAGATATTGGCATAATAATGTTAATTATTTTGTTGAGAAATTGTCATCAAATATATTATAATCTAACTATTTACCAAACGTTTTTTTGTATTTTTGCACACAAATTAACTAAAATCAAAGAAATGCAACGCGACGAACAAATTTTTGACCTTATTTTAGAGGAACAAGACAGACAAATTCACGGATTAGAGCTAATAGCTTCGGAGAATTTTGTAAGTGATGAAGTAATGGAAGCAGCTGGTTCTGTTTTAACAAATAAATATGCCGAAGGTTATCCTGGCAAAAGATACTACGGTGGTTGCGAAGTAGTTGATGTTATTGAACAAATTGCCATTGACAGAGCCAAGGAATTATTTGGTGCCGAATATGCAAATGTTCAGCCGCATTCGGGCTCACAAGCAAATACAGCGGTTTATCACGCTTGCATTAAACCTGGAGACAAAATTTTAGGTTTTGATTTATCTCACGGTGGACATTTAACGCATGGCTCTCCAGTGAATTTTTCAGGTAGATTATACACACCTTCATTTTATGGTGTGGACGCAGCAACTGGAAGATTAGATTATGATAAAATTCAAGAAATTGCAACAAAAGAACAACCAAAATTAATTATCGCAGGTGCTTCGGCTTATTCTCGTGATATGGATTTTGAACGTTTTAGAGTAATTGCTGATAGTGTTGGTGCTATTTTATTAGCTGATATTTCGCATCCAGCAGGGCTTATCGCCAAAGGTTTGATGAATGATCCATTGCCACATTGTCATATTGTAACAACTACAACACACAAAACCTTGCGTGGTCCTCGTGGTGGTTTGATTTTGATGGGAAAAGATTTTCCAAATCCATTTGGTTTGACTACTCCAAAAGGGGAAATCAGAATGATGTCTTCTTTATTGGATTTAGCCGTTTTTCCTGGAAATCAAGGTGGTCCGTTGATGCATATTATTGCTGCTAAAGCAGTCGCTTTTGGCGAAGCTTTGAATGATGAATTCTTTACTTATGCTTTGCAATTGCAAAAAAATGCTAATGCTATGGCAGACGCTTTTGTAAAAAGAGGATATGAAATCATTTCAGGCGGAACAGACAATCACATGATGTTGATTGATTTAAGAAACAAAAATATTTCTGGAAAAGATGCTGAAAATGCATTAGTAAGAGCAGAAATAACCGTGAATAAAAATATGGTGCCCTTTGATGATAAATCACCATTTGTAACTTCAGGAATTCGTGTGGGAACTGCAGCAATCACCACTCGTGGTCTTGTTGAAGAAGATATGGAAACCATTGTGGCTTTAATTGATAGAGTTTTAGTAGATCACACTAACGAAACTGTTATCGAAGAAGTGGCCAGTGAAGTAAACGAAATGATGAGCGAAAGAGCGATTTTCGTTTATTAAAAAGTATTATTTCAATTCAATTCAATTATAAACCTTCATTAGCTTGCTTCTGAAGGTTTTTTTATAGAAAAACTTAAAATTTGCACTTCAATCATTTGTTAATTTTTATAGTTTTGCCCAATATTTATTGGAATAATTTTTAGTAAAAATTTTCTAATTTCTCCTTTTCCAGAAGAAAATTACTCCTAAACTAAAAATTCAAAAAACTACAACGTTCGCGCAATTTTTAGATTTTGTCTTCAAAAACAGTTAAAACAATCACATAATTAATTAATACGCTAAAAATAGGTTAGTATTCATTGCTTTTTTGATTAAAAACTATCGTTTTCCTAAAAATGATGTCAAATCTCTAACCAATTCACTTGTTTCGTAAATTTATAGTATAGAAAAAGAGATAAAAGATATCTACATTAAATAGATAATTAAAATGCGAAAAATGGAAAATTTAATAGAAAGAAAAGCGATAAGTGAAGAGGTCTTGAACAAAGGAGTTTGGAACAACGCTATAAATGTACACGATTTCATTTTACAGAATATTAAATCGTACGAAGGCGATGCCAGTTTTCTCGCAGGCCCGTCAGACAGAACAATTCAACTTTGGGATGTTTGTAAAGTATCACTTTTGAAAGAAAGAGAAAATAACGGTTGTTTGGCAATAGATACTGAAGTGATTTCCAATATCACCTCATTTGGACCTGGATACATTCAAAAAGAAAACGAAACTATCGTAGGACTTCAAACAGACGAACTTTTAAAAAGATCAATGAAACCTTTTGGAGGAATCAAATTAGTAGAATCTGCAGTTGCTGAAAGAGGATTGAAAGTTTCTGATAGAGTAGTTGATATTTTTAATTACGCTAGAAATCACAATCAAGCCGTGTTCGATGCTTATGATGGTGAAATTAAAACATACAGATCAAAACACGTATTAACAGGTTTGCCTGATAATTATGCCCGAGGTAGAATAATTGGCGATTATAGAAGAGTCGCTCTTTATGGAATTGACCGATTGATTGCCGAAAAAAAAGCCGACAAAGTATGCATAACTGGCGATATGAGCGATTCCAAAGTTCGTTTACGTGAAGAAATTGCCGAGCAAATCAACGCCTTGCTTGATATGAAAAAAATGGCTCTTTCTTATGGGATTGACATCTCAAAATCTGCGGTAAATGCTCACGAAGCAGTTCAATTTACTTATTTGGCTTATTTGAGTGCTGTTAAAGAGCAAGACGGAGCGGCAATGTCTCTTGGAAATGTTTCTTCATTCCTAGATGTTTATATTCAAAACGATATCGAAGCTGGAACTATTGACGAAGTTCAAGCTCAAGAATACATTGACCAATTTGTAATGAAATTGCGATTGGTGCGTCACCTTCGTCCCGGAGCTTATGATGCTATTTTTGGTGGAGATCCAACTTGGGTTACTGAAGCCATTGGTGGTCAATTGCACGATGGAAGAACTAAAGTAACCAAAACTTCTTTCCGTTTCTTGCAAACGCTTTATAATTTAGGAGCATCTCCAGAACCAAATTTGACCATTCTTTGGTCTGAAAAATTGCCACAAGGATTCAAAGATTTTTGTGCACAAGTTTCCATCGACACCTCTTCCCTTCAATATGAAAATGACGACTTAATGCGAGACAATCGTGGTTCAGACGATTATGGAATTGCTTGTTGTGTTTCGTATCAAGAAATTGGAAAAACAATTCAACATTTTGGTGCTCGTGCTAATTTGCCAAAAGCGCTTTTGATGTCATTGAACGGTGGTAGAGAAGAAGCTCAAGGAGTTCAGGTAGTGAACAACATTTCAGAAATAGATGATGAAGTGTTGGACTACAATACTGTAATGAAATCCTTCAAGAAAACATTGGCCGAAGTAGCTCGTGTGTATGCTAAATCAATGTATATCATTCATTATATGCACGACAAATATTACTATGAAAGAGCTCAAATGTCTTTAATAGACTCTAATCCAAATATTGATATTGCTTATGGTGCTGCGGGAATTTCTATTATTGCCGATTCACTTTCTGCCATTAAATATGCTAAAGTAAGTCCAATCAGAAACGAATTTGGATTGACTACAGATTTCAATATTGAAGGTGATTTTCCAAAATTTGGTAATGATGACGATAGAGTAGATAGTATTGCCCAAGAAGTTACTAAAATATTTATTGAAGAATTAAGAAAACATAAAACGTATAAAAATTCAACACCTACACTTTCCTTGCTTACCATTACTTCAAATGTAATGTACGGTTCCAATACTGGAGCAACTCCAGACGGTCGTAAAGCTGCCGAGCCTTTTGCTCCAGGAGCAAATCCGATGCACGGAAGAGATGTAAACGGAGCGATTGCTTCTTTGAATTCAGTGAGTAAATTAAACTATAATGACGCCCAAGACGGAATTTCTTATACTTTTACGATGGTTCCAAAATCATTGGGAAATAATATGGAAGAGCAAGTGGCAAATTTAACTACTACATTGGACGCTTATTTTGGAAGAAACGCCCACCATTTGAATGTTAATATTTTAAACAAGGAAACTTTGGTAGATGCCTATAATCATCCCGAAAATTATCCTCAATTGACCATCCGTGTTTCTGGTTATGCTGTAAATTTTGTACGTTTGTCTAAAGCGCACCAACTTGAAGTTATTAGCAGAACATTCCATGACACGATGTAATTGATTGCAAATTTTCAATAGCGTATGCTTTCTAAATGCTATTTCTTTAATTTATTTTTTAAAGGAATAGCATTTATTAAATCAATTAATTTATAAACAAAATATGTACTTTCCCGAACAACCCAACCATCTATTAAACGACACCGACTTTGATTCCTTAAGAATACATTCGTTGGAAACTTTTGGAACACACGACGGTCCCGGGATTCGGATGGTTGTATTTGTTCAAGGATGTCAATTTAGATGTTTGTATTGTCAAAACCCCGATTCTATTGATGTTCACGGCGGTTCATTGGTCACCATCGATGAACTTGTTAGCAAAGCATTAAAGCAAAAATCTTATTTTGGCAAACAAGGAGGAGTAACCGTTTCAGGTGGAGAACCTTTGTTGCAAAGAGCCAAACTAATTCCGTTTTTCGACCGTTTGCACGAACAAGGTATCAATACTTGCCTAGATTCGAATGGACGAGTTTTAGATGCTCAAACCAAAGAAGTTTTAGCTAGAACCGATTTATTGATGCTGGATGTAAAACACATCAACGAAGAATGGCACAAAAAACTAACGGGTTTAAACAATAGCACAACCTTAAAAGTGGCAGAATATCGCGAAAGCACTGGCAAACCGATGTGGTTGCGTTATGTTTTAGTACCCGGATGGACAGATCAAGAGGAATATTTGCACGAATGGGCAAAACATTTTTCGGGTTATAAAACAGTCGAAAGAGTAGAGATTATCCCTTTTCACCAAATGGGAAAACACAAATGGGAATTGCTGAATATGGAGTATTCACTTGCTGAAACACCTTCTCCAACAACTATATCTCTGGAAAAAGTAAAAGCTATTTTTAGTCTGTATTTGGATAATGTGAAAGTGAAATAAATTCATAATAAAAAGAATGAAAAAGAATAAATATTTAATTGTGTTGGCAGGAATGATTATGCAACTGTCAATCGGGTCTATTTATGCGTACAGCAAATGGATTGAACCCTTGTCGAAAGAATTAAATTGGGATGCGCATGACACAAAAACAGGGTTTAGTTTAGCCATTTGCTTCTTAGGATTAACAGCAGCTTTTATGGGGAAATTTATCCAAAAAATAGGGCCAACTAAAGCGGGATTGTTGGCTGCAATTTTTTTGTCTCTCGGATTATTGGGTAGTGCTCTGGCCGTTTCTATTGATTCCATCTATTTGTTTTATCTAACATTTGGAGTTTTGCAAGGAATAGGTTTAGGATTTGGTTACGTAGTTCCAGTTTATACTGTCGTAAAATGGTTTCCAGATCGCCCAGGATTCGCTTCCGGAATTATCATTATGTCCTTTGCTCTGGGGTCTTTGTTGGCTTCTTTTTTAATAAGTCCTTTGTATATTTCTATGGGATTGTCTGGAGCATTTGCCACATTGGGAATTGGTTATGGAATTTGTATGCTGTTAAGTGCTTTGTATTTGGCAAATCCTATAAATGTTAGTAC
>Ga0105050_10002051_pt1 | contig 29368 bp, 36 predicted proteins | sample FRY01_FD_78088 | JGI IMG/M metagenome (GOLD analysis project Ga0105050, IMG submission 78088) | Freshwater microbial communities from Lake Fryxell liftoff mats and glacier meltwater in Antarctica - FRY-01 | ecosystem: Environmental > Aquatic > Freshwater > Ice > Glacier meltwater ...
GGGGGGGGGGGGGGCGGCGGGGCGGAAGGGGAGTGTCAAGGGCCGAAAATGGGGGGCGAGGGGGGGGGGCAGAAGGGGGGGGGGGGTGGGGGGGGGGGGGGGTTGTGGGGGGGGGGGGGGGGGGGAGAAGGGAGGCTTCTATTCGCCAGGCGAACTGCACAGACCCAGGACGTTATCTTCGCCATTCAGGCGAGAGACAACTGTACGCTGACACACGGATGTACCAGTTTTTTCGCAAGAGGCTCACGCAAGAGGATCGAGGCTGCTCGTGCAGTGTGTGTGGTAGAGAACAGAACACTCTGCGCCGCAGGCTCAATCTCATCGCGTATTGCTCGATGTCCAAAGAAAATGTCCAAAGAAAAGGTGAATTTATGAAAATGGAACTGCCGTTGTACGCGCTGACGATTGCGCTGGGGATGGGTCTGGCTGGATGTGACAGGGCGGGCAGCACATCGGACGCTTCGCAGATGAACACCGAGACTGTTGTGTCGAATAGTGGTGAGCCCTGCGGGATGCTCGCAGGTAATGCGAAAGATATTTGTGAGAAAGAGGCAGACGGGCGCAAGTGGGTGAAAGCTGCCGAATTTGCAGCGACCAACGAACCTTCGGCGCAGCACACCTATGATCTGGCTATCGCCCGTGCCGATGCAGAGATTGGAGTCGCCAAGGAAAAATGCGATGACCTGTCAGGCAATCCGGAAGACGTGTGTCGGCAGGAAGCCGAGCGTGCGTTCGAAGTAGCCAAGGCCGATGCCACCCTGCAGATGAAACTGAGTGATGCCAGTGCAACTTCGCGGGAAGCCACGAACGAGGCGGTGGACCAGGAGGCTGAGACCAAAGCAGATGCACGCGAAGAAGCAGCGGATGTAAAACATGACGCATCGCTGAGCCTGGCCAAAGAACAGTGCGACCGATTTGCCAATCAGGAACGCCGGGACTGCATCAATACTGCCGAGGCAAACTACGCAAAAAACTGATTTCGTCGACGGGGCATCTGCAATTCAGGTTCGAGCCGGGGTGCACAGGTACCGCCAGGCGGGGGCTGTCGGCATTCATCTCGCGTGTGACCTGTTGGTGTTCAGGGACTCGATCTGATCGAGTCCCTGACCAGAGTCTCGAATTCTTCGGCGGTCAGGATGCCCTGGTCGACAACGATCTGCTTCGCCGTCTTGTTATGTGCAAGCGCCTCCTTGACGAGAGCGCTGACCCGATCATAGCCGAGTAGAGGATTGAGAATAGTAGCCAGTGCGCCACTCCTCTCGAAGTGACGATAACAATTTTCGACGTTTGCAGTGATGCCAACGATGCATCTGTCTACCAACTGTACGCACGCGCGATCCATGAGACGCAATGCCTTGACGAGATTGAGACCAAGCACCGGCATATGCGTATTGAGTTCCAGCTGACCGGCCGCCGAGGCAAGTTGCACTGCGTGGTCGTGCCCCATGATCTGAAGCATGGCCATGTTGGTTGCCTCGACGATGCTGGGATTTATCTTGCCCGGCATCATGGATGAACCAGGTTCGACCGCCGGCAAGACAATTTCTGCAAGCGCAGTGTTCGGTCCGGAGCCAAGTAGCCGCAGGTCGTTGCAGATCTTGCCGATGTCCTGTGCAGTCAGACGTACTGCAGAGGAAAGCCCTGCCTGATCGGTCAGGAACTGGGTTATTTCGATACCGTTTTGCGCGATGCGAAACGGTGTACCCGAAAGCACGGAGAGTTCACGGATAATCAAGGCGCGAAACTCGGGCGTGGTGTTCATCCCGGTACCAATTGCGTTGCCGCCTTCGCCCAGCTCCAGATTGGCATCCACCGCGTGCTCAATTCTCACGATGTCTTTCCTCAGTGCCTGCGCCCAGGCAGCAAACTCCTGTCCGAGGGTCATCGGCACAGCGTCCTGCAGATGCGTCCTCCCACTCTTGACTATAGCTCTGAACTCGAGCGCCTTTGCCTCTAAAGCGTCGATGAGCAACCTGACGCTGGATACCATCGATTTGCTCAACCTCACGGCGGCGACGCGAATCGCAGACGGAAAAATACTGTTCGAGGACTGCCCCATGTTCACATCATCATTGGGATGTACTGGAAAGCGCTCACCGCGTTGCCCGCCCAATGTTTCGTTGGCCAGATTTGCAATGACTTCATTGAGATTCATGTTCGATGAGGTGCCGCTGCCGGCCTGGAAGATGTCGATCGGAAACTCATCATCCAACAGTCCCGACAAGATGCTGGTGCAGGCTGCATCAATGCCCTTCAGCTTGTTGTCATCAAGGAGTCCGAGAGCGTGATTCGCACGCGCACAGGCACGCTTCAACGATGCCATGGCATATATGATCTCGATCGGCACCGGTTCGCCGCCCGCACTGAAGTTTCCCAGGGATCGAACGGTATGTATGCCGTACAGTGCTTCTGCCGGAACCTCCAGCTCGCCCAGAGAATCGTGTTCGCGTCGTGTACTCATCCTTGGCTCCCTGTTATGGCCCTGACTATTCATTCGTCTGCTGCTGCCGATCAGCGGGAAAACACAGCGTGTGCTCCTTGCCACTTGCTCGCCGTACTGCGCAGCCGTGCTTCAAGTTCCTCGTTCGTACGTAACCACACAGACCCGGTAGGTCGTCTACCGCAAAGTGGTAACCCAAACGATTCCAGGAGAACGCAATGAAAACCATGGCTGCTGCCATCCAGTCTGAATCCACGTCCAGCGGCGTGGCACTCCACGTCCTGCCCGCCCTACCCTATGGTTACGCCGCACTGGAGCCGTGCATCGACGCACGTACAATGACACTCCACCATGATGAACACCACGCTGGCTACGTGGACAAGCTCAACGAGTTACTGGCTCCCTACCCGGTTCTGCGCAAGAGGACAGCGCACTGGTTGCTCGTAAATCCGCGATCGATTCCACAATCGATTCGAACCCCAGTGCTGAATAATGCTGGTGGACACGTCAATCACTGTCTGCTCTGGCAGTCCATGTCAGTACCAGGTGGAGCGGCGCTTTCCGGTTCTCTGCTTGGCGCAGTCAATGATCAGTTCGGCAGCCTGGATCAACTCAAGACACGATTCGAAGCCGCCGGAGCAGACCACTTCAGTTCTGGCTGGGTCTGGCTGGTGGTTGAAAAGGACAAGCAGACCAATGGGCCAGACCGGCCAGTGCTGGGCATAGTCACCACATCTGGGCACGACAATCCATTGCAGCAGGGACATTACCCCTTGCTGGTCAACGATGTCTGGGAGCACGCCTACTATCTGAAGCATGAAAACAGGCGGCCCGAGTATCTGAAAAACTGGTGGTCCGTAGCCAACTGGAGCAATGCCATGGATCGCTTCTCGCGTTCCGACAACCCCGCTGGAGCCCCATCCGAAGACAATTTTCCGGAGGACCAATCATGAGTCTTGAGCCGGAATCTGCAAGCGCTGACCAACGACGAAGTCTGGCCAGCCAAGACATCGAACAGGGCGCTGTCACCAGGGGATATGACGCCGATCTCGGCCTCGTGTTGGCGATGTTGAACGACTCTCTTGCAACCGAGATGGTCTGCGTACTGCGCTACCGTCGGCACCACTTCATGGTCCGCGGCATTCACTCACAGGCGGTGGCGGCGGAATTTCTGGTGCATTCCAATGAAGAACTTGGCCATGCCGATCTGATTGCACAACGTATCGTTCAATTGGGTGGTGAGCCCGACTTCTTTCCAGGCAGCCTGCTCGGGCGAAGTCACGCCGGCTACGTTGAAGGTGCCAATTTGTCAGAGATGATTCGGGAAAACCTCGTCGCTGAGCGAGTTGCCATTGACAGCTATCGCGAATTCATCAATCTCCTGGGCCGTCAGGACCCGACTACCCGCCGGTTGCTGGAATCGATACTCGCGGTGGAGGAAGAACACGCCAATGACCTGGCGGATCTGTTGTTGGCGGTGCCAGAGCCCGCATAGACTGCTGCCAACAAACGTATTGAACCGCGAGTCTGGATGCGGCTGTCGAGATCCTGACGGGTCGGGTTCGGGGCGATGGCCGCACGAACCCGCTCCACGGAGTGGACAATGGATGCCAAGAGCACCATCGCCACCGTGAAACCAGCAATGAAATCGTTACCAGTTTAGTCAAGCGTCGTACCAGGGGCCTGTCGGACCTGAGCGATCGTAGCGAGCCGAGTGGGAGAGCGAGGACAGTTTTTCACGATTTCGAGGCGCATGGTGGACCCCATAACAAACAAGAGGCCAACGAGAAATCGGGGAAGAATGGACCGCTGTTCCCACCGGCGCAGCAGATCAGTCTCAAGTCCGACAGGCTCTTGGGCGCGTCAGCGCACAGACCTGTTTATCGACACCGTGATGTCATCTGATCGTCGTTCATAGATGGGTTGCAGGCTCATAAGGGAACGAATTGATGAAGGTAATTGCAACACAACAAGGAATTCACGTGAATATAAAAACGCAGGGCAATCCGGACCTGGCCTCTCTCTCGGAACTGATCGAAGATTTCACTATCGCCATGCTGACGAACGCGGATGCATCAGGAGCGCTGGTGAGCCACCCCATGACACCTCTTGAAATGGACGCGCAGGGTGCGATCTGGTTCTTTACGGATTCACGCTATACGTTGGGCGAAGATCTGGGGGCGGCGAACCTGTCCTTCGCAAACGCCGACACCGCGACGTTCGTCTCGCTCGCAGGACATGCAGAGCTGATCCGCGACCAGCGTCGGATTGCGGATTTATGGACGCCTTCGGCGACGCCGTGGTTTCCGGCGGGCCCCTCGGACACGAATCTGACGTTGCTGAAATTCGTGCCACACACGGCGCAGTATTGGGACGCCCCCAACAACAAAGCGATTCGCTCATTTGCAATGGCCGCGTCCATCGCCGCTTCAAAACCCATCGGTATGGGCAAGACGGAAACACTGACATCGCTGTAGTGTAAAAAGCTGCCGAGTCAAGAACAGAGGACCCCGGTCAATTGGTCCTCTTGTCCTTGGTAACTGACAACTGACCCGCTCAACGCCAACGGCTGTGCTGGAATTCCAGTGTCATTGCGGTGGATTAAATTCCGCTGCCGCTGGTCCGTCGGGAACGTGCCTGGACCTGCGGCTGTGCGGTCGAAAGCGGTGCTGTTCACAGTGGTCTTGCTGGAACGTGATCTACCAGGGTGAACATTGGGAACTTGGTTCTAGCCCGGTCCATTCATGAATCTTCTGGCGCGGCTGCCGATCCACGTGAAAACACAGCGCCTGCTCGCTCCGGGTGCTCGCCGTACTGGTAAGTACGACTGCGCGCCTGCAAGGGCGCGCCACACTGTCCTTTCCAACATCTCGTCACCCTCGCGACGAACCTCCATGAATAGTCCGGGCGAGTGCGGAAGGCCGGATTCGGTTTCCTTTTTCAGAATGGGTGTTGACCGTTGTCGCGCCTGAGGTCAACGTTAAAAAAATGCAGTCGAGGCAAGACGCGAGACTTTCACTGATCAGGCCGACTGGGTTGATGGGTGACGCTCGCGCGTCTTGATATCGATCGGGTTGTGCTGCTTGATCAATGTCACGACACCCCGATTGACCATCAAGCAACAGCAGCAGCCTTCGGTGCATGATAAAGCGGCTGTACGCATCCATGAAGGTCACCAGAGAAGGTCACCAGAGAAGGTCACCAGAGAAGAAGCTCACCAGGAAAGCGGGCAGTCACCCACACAAACATCACGTCGGTATCCCATTGCTGGTTCGGTGGCTTGCATGGGTGGCGAAGTGTGAGTGGCGAAGTGTGAGTGTTTAAGTGTGCGCGGTGAATTCGCACTCGCCGCTGGAACGTTCGATATCGTATTCAGCACGGCAGCAGGGTTGATCGCTCAACACCCGACAAGCCGTGCTTTTGCTGACACAGGCAGCCTCCACGTCAATCTGAGAATGTTCCGGAGGACACCGTCCCATAGGTCAGTCCTCGAGACGGAAACCGATCTTGATGGTGGTCTGCCAAAAGGCGATTTTTTCGTTGTCCATGTGCCCTCGACTGTCAATGACTTCGAACCAGTCCATGTGCTTGATGGTTCTTGCAGCCTTGGCGACGGCATTACGCACTGCCTGATCGCTGCTGTCAGTGGAGCTGCCAGTGATCTCGATGCTCTTGTAGACATGTTCGGACATCATGAATTCCTGCTGTGAGAGTTGGATTGTTTCGGTGTGCTCTGGGGGACGATGCGCGACCGCCGGTCACTTCTCTGTACGGTGGCCCACAGTCGCAATCGCAGTACATCCAACGCAGCGGATCGAGACCGGCCTCGACTTTGCTGTAAGTACGGTTGCGCACAGACGACGGATCGCCGGTCCGGCAGGCTTCTTCCTGCTGGACCCTAATATCACCGGAAAATCATCATGACGACTGCGCCAGAGTTACGTTCCAAACGGCTCCAATCGGGCGGCTTTACGCTGCTGGCTGGTGTCGCGCTGCTGCTGACAGCCTGCGCTTCGGCGCCACTACCTCCCACGGTTGCACTCGATGCCGCAGAGTCCGCCATCGGTAATGCAGAACTCGCAAACGCAGGGCGGTTCGCTTCAGCGGAACTCGCAGAAGCCCGCGAGAAGCTCTCACGCGCCAATAGCGCTGCGTCGAACGATCAGATGATTGCGGCCAAACGATTGGCTGATGAGTCGAAGCTGGCGGCAGAACTGGCGCTCGCCCGTACTGAGGCTGCCAAGGCGGTCGCGATCAATACCGAATTGTCACGTGGCTTCGATGCACTGTCCGAGGAAATGCAACGCGCAGGAGATCAGCGATGAGTACAACCACCCTCCGTCGTTTCCGTTTTTCAACTTTAACGGCCGCGCTGGTGCTCAGCGCAACCTTGGCTGGGTGTGCAACAACTCCCCGCAGCCCTGCGGGCGCAGAAGAAGTGCGAGCCAAGCTCAGCCGCCTGCAATCCAACCCCGATCTTTCGACACGTGCGCCGATTGCCATCAAGAGCGCCGAAGCGGCCGTGCTGCTTGCCGAACAACCGGAAAGCAAACAGGATCCGGACCTTGGGCCACACCGTGTCTACATGGCTGAGCAGGCCGTGGAAATTGCCATTGCCAAAGCCACGACGCGATTTGCAGAGGATCAGCGCGCAGGACTTTCGGAAGCACGCAGCAAGGCGCGCCTTACAGCGAGAACGCGCGAAGCAGATCAGGCCCGTGTTGATACTGAAGTGGCACGCAGCGATGCCGACAAGGCGCGGGAAGCGGCACTGCTGATTCAAAATGCAGCTGATCAGGACCGTGCCAGTGCGGATGCAGCAGCGGAGCAGGCTGCTCAGGCTGCCGCTGAATTGCAGCGTCAGATCGATGCGCTGAAGGCCGAAGCTACCGACAGGGGTTTGGTCCTGACGCTGGGTGATCTGCTCTTTGCCTTTGATAGTGCGGAACTCAAGTCCGGCGGCACGAGCACGCTAGACCGTCTGGTGACTTTCCTGAACGAGTATCCGGAACGCCGCGTGGCGGTTGAAGGGCACACGGACAATGTTGGCAGCGCCGACTACAATCAACGTCTGTCGCAACGTCGGGCCGAATCGGTGAGCAGATATCTGCAAAACAAGGGCATAGCGCGCTCGCGGCTGGATGCCAACGGAATGGGCCAGGACGTGCCACTGGTCAGCAACGACAGCGAATCTGGTCGGCAACAGAATCGTCGTGTTGAACTGATCATAGACAACCCGCCTCCTTCAGCGGTAGCCGCGACACCTCCACCGAGTTGACACCAGGCAGGCAGTGGATCCGATGGGATCTGCTGTCTGCACCATTTCAATATCAGAAACGGTGATCGTCAGATCGAACCCTTTGGACTTGCCAGTTTGGTTATCTTCAAACCTGCCGAAGCAGGAGACGTTTAAATGACATCCGGTCAAACCAATTTGTTCACACACGATAAGTCCGCCAGTACGGTGGGTCAGGGAATTGAGCGAGCAGCAGCCGGAGTCCACGAAGCCATTGAAGTGCTTGCAGGGTTTTCCAGGCCGCTCGCCGACCAACTGGTATCCAACGCGCATCTGGCGGTTGACAAGGCTTCTGGGTTGGCAACTTCAGCAGCGCAATTGCTCGGTGTTGAGAACGATGCGCTCAAGGATGCTCAACTTAAACTGACCGATTCGGCTCGTCTGTGCGTCCAGGAGCATCCGCTGGCCTCGTTGAGCCTTGCTCTGGTTGCTGGTTTTACTGTCGATCGCCTGTTGTTGAAGCGTTCATAACCAAACGGCACGATGTAGACAGAACGGCCGATGAGGTTGGAACAAGATGTTCCTGTCTGATCCGGGCCCGATGCTAGGCGCTTCAAAATCGTGCCTTGGCCTTCCGGGCTTCTCCGGATGGTCTGGCGGAGCGTACGCAGATCACACTCGCGATCTTCGCGCAGCCCGACGGTGGTTCAAGCTGAGCGATTGGATGAACACTGTGTGTCATCTTACTGATGACGATCGGCGAAAAACGGTTGGATGAAACGAAGGATCTGGTGACTTTCGCGAGTGGGAACAAGGTGGGTGACGGAACGAACAAAAGCTCACTAGGAGTCTGCGCGGCAGAAGGCGGCGGAGCGAGGCGAGCGTCAATTCGAGTCCGATTTTTCGTTTGTTTGAGGCACTTGAGCTAAGCGCTAAGTAACGAAAACGAACGGAAAAGCGGGCCATCGTTGCTCCGCCGCAGCCTGCTGATCTTCTGCCGCGCAGACTCCTGGCCCGTATTATTCATGAAGGGGCGCCGCTGCAGACTTTTCTTCCGGACAATACAGAGCACCTCATGGACAGACTGCTGCCTGAGTCTGAGCAACGAACTCAACCGGCAATTCCGGAAAGCGAGTTTTATTGCGTCTGGTTCAGAGTGGACTCATCGCTTTTGTGCTCATCTTCCTCTCACACGGTTTTGGCATGGCGGGCTATCACTTCCTGGAGCATCTGAATTTGATTGATCCTTTCTTGAACGCGTCGATGTTGCTTGGCGGAATGGGGCCTGTGAACATCCCTGTTACAGCGTCCGTTAAGCTGTTTACCGGGTTGTGCGTGCTTTATTCTGGTCTGGTTTTCATTTTTGTCGCCGGAATCATCCTGGCGCCCGTTGTCCATCGTGTACTCCATCGGTTTCACCTGGAAGCCAGTGAGCAGCGTGATGACCAATGAAGCGATGTTTGTGCTTCCAGTGGTTACCGGTACCGTGTGTCGCTCTGATGATGTCCGGCATTGGCTGGGCGACACCGATTGATGATGCCTATCTGGAGGGATATGCGGCGGGTATGCTCAAGCGGGATTTTGATGCCGATTTCTCAGGCATTAAGGTCCGTCGTGGCGTGATGAAAGTACCCGTAGGCGGACTTTCTGCAGGCGATCGCATCGCCGCACTGCAGATGTTGGCCACGATCCCCGGTGTCTTCGAGGTGAAGCCCGTGGATGTCGCTCCTGACCCGATGGTTGAAGGGTCGGCAGCCGGGGATGGACTGCGCATGACAAAAACGGTTGATGCAATTACTTACGAGACCGGGTCGCTACCGATCGGACATCTTTTCAAGCCCTTGTTGGCAGATCCACGCTGGCCGCACTTTTCATCGGCGTACCGTAACTATGTCGGCGACAGAATCAATGGCAGGAACAATGCGTCAGTGAGCTTTGGTGAAACCCTGCCTTTCTATCGCGGCAATGTTGGTGGTACCGCGATGCAATGGGAAGTCGGGCTGCAAGCCGGCGTTTTCAGTGAGTTCAATCTCGATGCCCGCTCCTCCGACCTGATCAATTCGGATTTCATTGTCTCCGCCTATTCGAGTGGTCGCAGTGGGCCGGCTGGCGTGTTCCTCCGCGTCTATCATCAGAGCTCTCATCTGGGAGACGAGTTCCTGCTGCAGACACAACTCGAGCGCGTGAACCTCAGCTATGAGGGTGCGGACATACGATTTTCCTGGGAATTTCCTCATGGCCTGCGGGGGTACGCAGGCGGTGGAGGCATTTTTCACAAGGAGCCCAAGGCGCTGAAAACCTGGTCCACGCAGTATGGAATCGAATTCCGAAGTCCCTGGCGCTTCGAGTCGTTTGCGTTGCGGCCCATTGCCGGCATCGATGTCCGGCATCATGAACAGAACGGATGGAGCGCGGATGTGTCACTCAGGGCGGGATTGCAGGTGGATAACGTCGTGACCTACGGGCGCACGCTGCAGTTTCTTCTTGAATATGCCAGCGGCAATTCACCGACAGGTCAGTTTTACAAGAGCGAGGTCGACTATGTGGGTTTTGGTGCGCATTACAACTACTGACCCTCTTTGACGCGCCATGCAGAACACACTGCTGTTCCTCGCTGGCCTCGCCTCCCTGATCATTGGCGCCACGCTCCTGGTAAGAGGAGCATCCGGTCTGGCGCTGTCCTTTGGCATATCACCACTGGTGGTTGGACTGACCATCGTTGCCTTCGGGACGAGTGCTCCGGAGTTGGGCGTCTCCATCGGTGCGTCATTGGCCGGGCAAAACGATCTCGCCGTAGGCAACGTAGTCGGCAGCAACATCTTCAACGTCTTGTTCATCCTGGGAATAAGTGCGCTGATCACTCCACTGGTGGTGAACAGACAGATCATCAGCCAGGAAGTGCCGGTCATGATAGTTGTCTCCGTCCTGTTGTTGCTGCTCAGTCTGGACGGATACATCGGGATGATCGACGGAGCGTTCCTCTTTGTACTTCTGCTTCTCTATACGGGCTTCCTGATCCGGCAATCCCGCCGTCAGTCGATGCAGACAGACGCCGGTCTGTGTGTGGAGCAAAAGCCGGCGAGTGAAGTTACCTGGGACTCGACGGTCCCGGTGCAACTGGTACTTATCACTGCGGGGCTGATTGCGTTGGTGTTTGGATCGGACAGTCTTGTGACATCATCGGTCGTCTTCGCACAGCAACTCGGCGTGAGTGATCTTGTCATCGGATTGACTATCGTCGCTGCAGGTACGTCCATGCCAGAGCTGGCCACTTCCATCACGGCAGCGCTGAAAGGTGAGCGCGACATTGCCGTCGGTAACGTGATCGGCAGCAACACGTTCAACATCCTGGGATGCCTCGGGGCTTCCGGATTGATTTCCAGCGAACCTGGACTTCTGATCTCGCCAGCCGTGCTCGGTTTTGATGTCTGGGTCATGCTCGCGGTGTCAGTTGCCTGCCTGCCGGTATTCATGATCGGACGAGAGATTTCGCGCTGGAATGGCATGGCATTTCTCGGCTATTACGTCGCTTATGTGGCCTATCTGATCGTGGCCAACGAACAGCAGGACGCCATGTCACATTGGCGGGTCGCGATGCTGGGGCTGGTCTTGCTGACAGTGGTGACTGTCCTGGTTCGTACCATTCACGAAGGTTCGTCACGAAGGTAGCGGGATGCAGGCCATGACAATGTGGCTAACACCTGCGCATGCCTGTGTTCTGATCCGCTGTAGAGCTACAGTTGCGAAATAAGATCAATGAATTGACCGGGCCTGGAAGCCCGCCGTCTACACTTTGTTCGCTGCGCAACGACTGATGTTCTCCAATGCCATCTGATTGAGCCTGATATAGAGGGACGCCTAACAGAACTCGCGTCGAGTGATACCTGCCAATACCAGAAGGTCGGACAGTCGTGTCCGGCACCACCCTACATAATTGTCTGCTGACCGGCGACATGATCTGAAGAGAGTTGGAGCGGTAACGCACCGAAGCACAAAGACTGGTTGGCTATCTTGTTGCTGTCACGAGCCCGGAGATTTTCCTTTCTGGCTTTTGCTGACGAGAAGGAGAAGTGCAGTATGAATAACCAACAACAATCCAGGTCAGCTGTTCTGGAAAAAACAAGTTTCTCAACGGAACGCGTACAGCGTCTCGCGCAAATCGGATCTGTGCTTCTGATACTGGGTGCACTGACAGTTCAATCTGCCCTGGCGGATGGTACGTTCGGAGCAGTAGCCGGGGAGCAGGAAATCACGCTTTCTGGAACCGGATCCAGTGACAGAAACGTCGACATTGGCAGTTTCGGATTGAGCGGAGATCTGGGCTGGTATGCGAGTGACCGGTTTGTGTTCGGGGTTCGCCAGAGTCTTGTCTACGCAAGTGTTGAGGGTGGCCGCTCAAAGGACGACTTCTGGAGTGGTGCGACACGTGGCTATATCGACTATCACTTCAGCGATTCTGCCTTTCGTCCATTTCTGGGTGCCAGCCTGGGAGGGATCTACGGTGACGGGATCAGTGATTCAGGTTTTGCCGGCGTAGAAGCAGGTGCGAAGTACTACGTACTGCCGAAGACCTTCATGCTCGGCAGGGCCGAGTACCAGTGGTTTTTCAGGAAGACGCGCGAGGCGGACAATAACTTCGACGATGGGGCCTGGGCTTACACCGTCGGTCTGGGGTACAACTTTTGATCGACCAGTAACCACAGACTTCGAACGCGTCCGACCGAAAGGAAAGATTGAGGTGGCTTTTTGTCATAGGAATACCGTCTGTACGTTGTGGCACAGACGGCTCAGGCAAAGGATGCCACACTCGCTGGCAGACCATTTGTCAATGGCAGCCCCCGTGCGCTCGTGATCGAGTGTGCCTGTAAAACAGGGATCACGTGTTGAAGACTCCGAATCGACGTTATCCGCCACTTGATGCTGCAGTTGTGCTGCTGTTGATCATGATGATTCTATTGGAGACCAGCGCGGTGCTCTGGGCATTCAAGCGGACCGAAGACGCCAGCCAGCGAGTCCGTGAATCCTTGTCGATCATCGATGCAGGACAGCAACTGCATTCCGAGGTGCTGTTCGGCGAATTCGAACTTCGCAGGTTCCTGCAGGAAGGCAATGAGTCTTTTGCCGCTGAATTTACTGACCGCAAAGCCCGGATGATGGCCCATCTGGAGGTCTTGCAGCAGGCTGGCCTGCATTCAGTGGCCGACCTTCATTTGAATAAGCTTGCGAGTTTGCTTCATGCGCGGTGGGCTGACATTGAGGCGGTCGTCGGTGCACAGGACGCAAGCAGGCCAGATGCAGAGCAGTTTGCCGACAGATTGCTGCAATTTGATCCGAACTTGCTGGTGGTCCATTTCACGATTCTCGACTTGTTGTCAGCTGAAACAAAGCGTCTGAGGGCAAGGGATGCCGGCCTCGACCTGAACATGGGCGATCGCTCCACCGTCGTGTTTGCCGGTGGGATGCTGCTGCTGCTGCTGGTGATTATGGGCGGGTTGATAACCAGAAGAATTCGGGGCCGCGTGGAACTCCTGGTGCATGAGGAAACCCTGGAACTGCTGAACCGGCAGGAGGCTTTGAACACTGAACTCATGCTGAGCAATGGCAAACTGCGAAGCAGCGAGGCAAAGCTCGAAATCACCCTTAACTCGATGGGCGATGGGGTGCTGGCGACCGATGTGAATGCATGTGTTACTCGTCTCAATCCGGTCGCCGTCAAACTCACCGGCTGGTCCGAGGCTGAGGCGCTGGGTCGCCCGATCGACGAGATCTTTCGAATTCTCAAGAAGGAAACTCGCGAGGCAGCTGTAAATCCAGTCATGGCCGCGCTGGCGCACGGTACGGTGCAGGGGCTGGCCAATCACACAGTGCTGATTGCCCGCGATGGCGGTGAGTATGATATCGCTGACAGCTGCGCGGCAATCCGCAGCCATGACAACGAGATTGTCGGCGCCGTGCTGATATTCCGGAATGTCAGCAGCGAGTACCTGGCACAACAGGCAATACGCGACAGTACTGCAAAAATGGAGGCGATTCTCAGTACCGTGGTCGACGGTATCGTCACGCTGGATGCGGACACTGATCAGATCGCGACGGCCAATCCGGCAACGGAGCGGATGTTTGGTTACACCGAGGATGAGTTGCACGGCGAGAACTTCCGACTGTTGGTTCCAGGGGTCGATCAGCGCCGCAACGGGGCTGCGCTGGACCACTTCAACGCTGGCGATGACGAACACTCCAATGGGCAGGAGCGTGAAGTTATCGGGCGTCGCAAGGATGGCAGTGCATTCCCCCTCGAGATGGCCGTCAGAGAAATGTGGGTAGGGGGTAAACGTTCCTTCGCCGCCTTACTGCGTGATATCACGGCGCGCAAGAATCTCGACCAGATTCTGCTCGACAGAAATCGTGAACTTCAACTCGCCAGATCAGTGGCAGATGCGGCCAATCTTGCCAAATCCGACTTTTTATCCAGCATGAGCCATGAACTGCGCACCCCGCTGAGTGCGATCCTCGGTTTTGCCCAGCTCATCGATATCGGTGTGCCCCCGCCCACGCCAGTTCAGAAGCGTAGCGTCGATCAAATTCTCAAGGCGGGCTGGTACCTGCTGGAGTTGATCAATGAAGTGCTGGATCTGGCGATGGTCGAATCGGGTAATCTGGTGTTGTCGATGGAACCCATTCTGCTGTCGGACATCCTGCAAGTCTGCAAGGACATGATTCATCCACAGGCAGTTCAACGAAACATCAGCGTCGACTTCAACACCGGGGCTAATCCATACTTTGTTCACGCCGACCGGATCCGATTGCAGCAGGTTCTCATCAACCTGCTCTCCAACGCGATCAAGTACAACAGACCCGATGGGTCGATCATCGTGGATTGTCTCCCTGCTTCCAAAGGACGTTTGCGTATTCGGGTCAGTGACACAGGCGAAGGGCTTTCAGAGGACCAGCTGGCACAACTGTTCCAGCCCTTCAATCGGCTTGGGCAGGAAGGAACGGTGGAAGAAGGCACGGGCATTGGACTGGTTGTGTCCAAGCGCCTCGTTGAATTGATGGATGGATCCATCGGTGCGGAGAGTGTGGTCGGTGTTGGCAGCGTCTTCTGGTTCGAGCTTGGGTTGTCTGGGCGGTCTGTCCGTGACGAGGACGCGGAGGAGATACCCGCGCGCACCACAACAACCTTGAAGGCCGGAGCCAGCACCCAGACGCTGCTTTATGTCGAGGACAATCCTGCCAATCTGATGCTGGTCGAGGATCTACTTTCGCGACGACCTGGCATTCGATTATTGACAGCAACCACGGGCGATAGTGGTGTCGAAATGGCCCGTGTTCTGTTGCCGGATGTCATCCTCATGGACATCAATCTGCCGGGTATCAGCGGTCTGGAGGCACTGCGCATTCTGTCGCGGGATCCAACGACCGCACACATTCCGGTGATCGCCCTCAGCGCCAACGCGATGCCCTCAGATATCAAAAAGGGTCTGGAGGCCGGCTTCCGTCATTACCTCACCAAACCGATCAAGGTGCTCAAATTCCTGACGACCCTCGACGAGACCTTCGCGAAGTTGTCTTCAGATCGCAAGACCAGACCAGTAGACCAACCGGATGCACACGCATGGTGACCGACGCTGAAATTCAACAGGCCAGCATCCTCATTGTTGACGACCAGGAACCGAATATCAGTCTGCTGGAGCAGCTGTTGGCCGAAGCAGGTCATACCTGCGTGAGTGCGACGAAGGACCCCTCGGTCGTCTGTGCGCTGCATAGAAAGAACCGTTATGACCTGATCCTGCTCGATCTGCAAATGCCGGGTATGGATGGCTTCCAGGTCATGGAGGGGCTGAAGGCCAACATCGACAACAATTATCTTCCGGTTATCGTCTTTACTGCCCAGCCTGGTCACAAGGTGCGGGCGCTCCAGGCCGGCGCCAAGGACTTCATCAGCAAGCCTTTCGACCTCATAGAGGTGCGTACGCGCATTCGCAACATGCTGGAGGTGCGGATCATGTACCGGAAGCTTGCAGACTACTCGAGGGTTCTGGAGGAGGAGGTACAAAAGCGGACCGCAGAGTTGCGCGAGAGTGAGGCCCGTTATCGCAGCCTTACAGAACTCGCCTCTGACTGGTACTGGGAGCAGGATGAACACGGAGAATTCGTCCGTGTTTCGGGCCCGGTGCTGGAAATGCTCGGGATTCGCGTTGGTGGTCTCGTGAACCAGCAGGATAACGGGCCAATCATTGAGTCAGATGGCTGGAACCCGGAAGAACGCAAGGTGCTGCAGGCGAACATCGCAGCGCACAAGCCGTTCCTCGACTTTGTCTTCAGCCGCGTCAACGCCGATGGGTCGCAGCAGAAGTTCCAGGTTAGCGGTGAGCCCATGTTCGATCGCAATTCACGATTCACAGGCTATCGGGGGATCGGTTTTGAACTTACACCCAGAAAGACATAGACCGAACGAGGAGCCTGACAAGATGCCAGTTGCCTTGACGTTCCCGAACCTGAATCACTTGCTTGCAGCACTGCCGTTGGCCGAGTTCGAACCACTCTCGGCTCACCTTGAACTCGTGGTCCTGCCGCTGGGCAAGATGCTCTATGGCCCAGACGAGCAACTGCAACATGCCTACTTTCCGACCACTTCAATCGTCTCATTGCACTACATCCTCGAGTCTGGCGCCTCGGCCGAAACAGCCAGCGTTGGCGCTGAAGGTGTGGTCGGCATCTCCCTGTTCCTGGGCGGCGATACCACGTCGAGTTCGGCGGTCGCACAAACCGCCGGCCAGGCTTATCGACTGGAACGACGTCTGGTCAAGACGGCGTTCAATGAAGGTGGCGTGCTGCAGACCATACTGTTGCGGTATACCCAGTCATTGCTTACCCAGATGGCGCAAACGGCAGTGTGCAATCGACATCACTCCGTTGAACAGCAGCTGTGCCGCTCCTTGCTGCAGACCCTCGATCGAATACCGAACGGCGAACTGGTCATGACACAGGAATTGCTGGCCAGCCTGCTTGGCGTTCGCCGGGAGGGCATTACGGTTGCTGCGGGAAACCTGCAGCGTGACGGGCTCATCAGCTATCGCCGCGGCCACATCACCGTACTCGATCGTGAAGGGCTTGAGGCCAGATGCTGCGAATGTTACGGCGTCGTCAAAAGGGAATGTGCGAGGCTGCTGTCGGATGTGCTGTACCGGCAGCCACTGCCTGCCGCCCGACATTGAATTCATCTGGTCAGTACCTGTCAGCGGAAATCCGGTTGGAATGTGCTGCAGATTCAAATGACATCGGGAGAACGGCCATGACGTCGAAAGCCAGTAAACAACAACCGACCACGATCCGCACCGGTGTGGGCTTGTCAGTAGCTTTGGTATTGGTTTGCAGCTTGTCCCTGTCTGCGTGCACATCGACCAGTCAGGAGCAGAAAGGACAGGTCCTGGGCGGGGTGCTGGGCGGTGTGCTTGGTTCCCAGGTAGGCGGAGGCAGAGGCAAGACTGTTGCGGTCATCGTTGGAGCGGTTGCTGGTGCCATGATCGGTCGCCACATCGGTGAGAGCATGGACGATGGTGATCGTTTGAAAACGGCCGTGGCGTTGAACGATTCACGTATCGGAGAATCCACCAGCTGGGTCAATCCGGACACGGGCTACCGCTATAACGTCACGCCGACGCGCACCTTTCAGGGAACCAGCCAGGAAAATAGCGGACCGTGTCGGGAGTTCAAGCTCGATGCCACCGTTGGCGGCAAAAAGAACCAGGACGTATATGGCACCGCGTGCCTGCAAGCTGATGGCAGTTGGCAGGTAGAGTAGCCGGAACGATGCGTTAGGTCGCCGACCGACTTTGAAACAAGCACTCGAGCAAAGAGCAATTCGTGTCAACTGATCCTGCCGCTTCACCCGTACCAGAAAAAAAATCGCAGGGACCTGCAAAAGCACCTGCAAACGCACCTGATGGTGCGGGCGAGGGCCAAAAAACCGTAGAAAACATCGAAGCGGTGCTAGATTTCCATGCGCGCGAATCCAGCAAGATCAGCACCTCCCAGCGACTACTCGAGCGCGTCAGTCTGGTGAACGGGCAGCCAGCCTTCCTCGCGATGACGATCCTGTTCGTCACGGTGTGGATAGGTGCGAATGTCATTCTTCCAAGCTTCAATCAACCGGCATTTGATCCCTTTCCATATCACTTGTTGCATGGAATCATCAGCCTGGGTGCACTGCTGACCGCCACGGTCCTGCTGATCAGGCAGGAACGTTTGAGCAGACTGGCTGAGCAGAGACAGCACCTGGACCTGAAGGTGACGCTGCTGACTGAACAGAAAGCAGCCAAGCTCATCGAGTTGATCGAGGAGTTGCGGCGCGATCTCCCTAATGTGCGTAATCGCCTCGACACCGGCGCGACTGAACTGAAGCAGCCCGTGAATCCGGAGCTCGTACGTGCAACACTGGCGGAACCGCTGAGTGCAGACGCGCGTAATAGAGTTGATGCTGACCCGCCTCTACCTGCGCCAGACCGGATCTGAGGGTACGCAGCGCAGCAGTCTTCCATCAGTTTGAGGTCGGCACTTTTTTCAGGGACAGTTCGGTGACTTCATCTGGATGACGCTGTCAATCGCGAACTGGAGAACCGACATCATCAGCGCCTATGGTGCCGGCATCAAATCCGGGCCATCAAATCCGGGCCACACCCTGTGATCGCGAGGCGCCTGGTCCGCTATTTTGGTCCGGTGTGATGGCCTTTCGACAAAATCCCGTCGGTCCGCAGCTAAACGCGATCTATTGGCCCGCAGCAGAAGCCTGATGGTGTTAGTGCGAATCGCAGACTCATCGGAACTGTTGCGGAACGACTATTGCGGAACTGCTTCGGAACCACTACTGCGGAAAACTACTGCGCCGGCTCGGGTCAGACGATCGAATTGTGGCATCCGTCCAGTCGTCGTGCCGCCCCCGCCCCTTGATCCGGCACGAGTCGGAACGCTCCTGGCATTCCTGGCAAATGATTCCTGGGACGAGAGCCTTAATGGTCACTCGTTGGTCTTGTCCTTGCTGGTCACGAGTGAGCCTTCGCCCCTTGAGTGTGATTCACCTGTTTTTTCTGCGCGTTTCATTTCCGCAGCCTCTTCGGTCGAGTTCGGAGTTGCGGCCTGCGCAGCACCCTCCACCTTTCCCGACTTGACGAAGGCACGTACAGATTTCCGATAGCGTTCTGCCGCTTTGTAGTCACCCTCACCCTGGACGGCCTTGTCGATTGGTTTTTTTGTCATCTGAGTTCTCGTTGAGTCGTTAACGGGAGCACAAGAGTGCCCTTGTCGTTCGGGTCGGAAGCGCAATAGCTCAGGCTTTCGAAACGAGACGGCATTTCACCTCGCGTCAGTGTTTTGCCGTGACCTGGCCGCGAATTTCACCGGCAGGATGCGCTGCAGTGTGGAGATTCACGTACCACTTTTCCGCCTGCAGATCGGCCACTTGTGCCGGCGTCAACGTCACTTCACCCGACATTGGGCTATCCAAGGACCCGGTCAGCGGAATCGCAACCCCCGCGTTCACTCCGACCGCGGCGGGTCCGTGAAAGTGCGCGGCGGTCACAGGCCCACTGAGCGCACTGTACTTGACCTTCCATTTCAGCACGGTGCGTTCATTGTTCAACGTTGCCCGCAATGTTCCATTGCCCGTGGTCTCGACAGCGGGAACTTCCGCGGCTCCCGAGAGCTTGGCATGGAAGTGAGCAGCATGAGGATCTCCTGCTTGCACTGGTGTTGCGCTAAGTGCGAATACCGACAAAAACGCTACCGTCGCCGATCTGGTTCGAATGTTCATGAGCCTGACTCCTTGAAGTAAAAATATTGCGTCGCCTCGAACATATTGCGGCGCCCGCATTGATCGCTGTTATTGTCGATCTCATCAACATTCGGTCTCTGTACGCAGACGCACCGAAAGCAAACGCTGGTCAGCGCAGGCGCACGCTGACCACGCGCGTCGTATCAGACCTGCAAGACAGTTGCAGGCACTCCTTTGCCATCCCACTCCCTTGCTATCGCAAACTGAATAAGCAGCGTTACACGTTGGATTCCAGCTTTCGGCCTGTTGGATTTCATGCTTCCCGCATGACCGCATGACCGCATGGTTCCATGGAAATCAGCATGAGCAGGCGACGTGCTGCAACGCACAGACGATCGGGACGATCGCTCGCACAGTCAACAGGCAGTTCAGCAGTGAGTTCAGCAGTCAGTTCAGGAGACGGGCCAGACAGACACCGTGCAAACAGAAAAGGACGATGAAAATGATTCTTTTAAACGACATCCCGACTGACGAAGAAGAACTCGGCCGTTAGAGTCCGACGAGTGACCTCCTGGACTCCTCCTCTCAAACCTGTGCAGCGAGCGCCGTTTGCTGGGGAACAGTCTTTACTTAGCGCTGCTGAGCCTGGAACCAAGTCCAGTCAGCACTGCTCGCGGGCAATTGAACGTGCGAACACGATTGTCCACCGCACTGCCGGGGCAGCCAACCGCATTTTCAGAGATCCATGCTGAATTCTTCAGCCGATGAAACTAACGATAAGGACACCACAATGACGATTGCAGACAAGAAATCACCTGGTAAATCAACCAAAGCCAAAGACGCAACCACGATGTTGCGCGCTGACCATAAGCTGGTGAGCGGATTGTTTGAGAAATACGAAAAAGCCCACGCGACGACGGAGAAAAAACGATTGGTTGCGCTCATCTGTACCGAGCTCTCCGTACATGCTCAGGTGGAGGAGGAGATTTTTTATCCTGCAGTAAAAGCCGCACTCAAGGACAAGTTGCTGGTTCCCGAGGCAGTGGTGGAACACGCCTCGTTGAAGGCGTTGATCGCCGAGGTAGAAGGCGTTGAACCAGACGGTGAAATGTTCGACGCGAAGATCAAGGTTCTCGGGGAGTACGTTAAGCACCACGTCAAGGAAGAGCAGAATGAAATGTTCCCCAAGGCGAAGTCAACACACCTCGACATGATTGAACTAGGGGCTTTGATCGCGGAGCGCAAGGACGAACTGATGGAGGAGCGAAAGGAACAATCAGACGCGCAGGCACCACGCGCCCATCTTGTTGATCAGTGAGGATCTGGCCCGGACTGCTCATGAACATTCTGCTGCGGCTGCCGAAAGTCGTGAAGATACAGCGCGTGCTCCTTCCAGGGGCTCGACGCACGGTTAGTGCGACTGCGCGCCTTCCAGTGCGCGCCACACTGTCTTTTCGCGCATCTCGTCACTGGCGACGAACCTTTATGAATAGTCCGGGATAGGCGAAAAGTGCGAAATCTGGCAGGTGCTTCGGACCACCAGCGCATGCATTTCACCGCGAAGGCGTGCTACCGAACAGAACGATCCGAAAACGCTGCTTAATATTTCCCCGTGAGCATCAGCAATTGCATGTTTTTCTCACCTGGAATGTCATCAAACAAATCGAGGAAGTTGCAATGAACAAGGATCAGGCCAAGGGTAAAATCGACCAGACCAAAGGTAAGATAAAGGAGATCGCTGGGAAAACGACTGGCAACAAAGATCTGGAAAACAAAGGCACTGCACAAAAGATTGGCGGCAAAGTGAGGGAAGCCTACGGTGACGTCAAAGGTGGGCTGAAGAAAAAAGGATAAACAGGGACCTTGGCCGGTTCGCTGTCTTCAAGCAGGGCGAATACAACGCTCGGAAGCAGTTGAATCGGTCGGCTCCGAATCCTGAAGCTACGGGGTCATGCGCGCAACCCATGAGTTCACCACGTCACCATGATCCGCTGGGTGCTACAGATCATCTCCACGCTTCCACACCATCTTGTCGGTAGTTGATTTTCGGCAGACTCGTGTCAATTGAACTCTGGTAGTGAAAGGTTGGTAGTGAAAGGTCGTGCCTCATGAGAAATTCCACCGAAGACATCGCAATCATTCGTGCGATTGCGGAGGATTCGTTCACGGCGGCGTCGACGATGCTGAACAAGACGGGGTCGAAGTATCCCGCCGATGCCGACATGCAGGCCGTGCGCGACGAACTGGCGCTGCTGTGCGGCAAGGCGATAGAAACACTGACACCTCAGGAGGCCCGCATACAACCCACACCAGCCGATGCGGTGCTTTCACTCCTGAAAAAACAAGGCAGGGGAATAACACCGGAGGCTCTGGTGCCAGGTGAGACCTCTGCGGATCGACCTCTGCGGATCGATAGATTCCTGGCGCAATAAACAACCTTCGTGTGCGTGTCTACACACCCGCCGGCACGGGGACATTCCCCGTGACCCTGTACTTTTCATGGCGGTGGCTGGGTCATTGCCGACCTGGAGGTCTACGATAGTAGCGTGCGGGGCTTGTCGAAAGCGGCACAGGCGGTTGTTGTTTCGGTGGTCTACCGCCGCGCGCCCGAGGCCAGATTCCCGGCAGCATGGGACGACGCGTTTGCCGCATACCAGTGGGTTGTAGCGAATGCCCGGTCAGTCAACGGTGAGCCCGGGCAGTTGGCACTCGCCGGCGAAAGCGCCGGTGGCAATCCTGCATTGGCTACGGCAGTGGCTGTCCGCGACGCCGGCATACAGATGCCAACGCACGTGCTCACAATTTATCCGGTGAGTCAGACGAGTGACCTCGACACGGCGTCTTACCGGGACAGCGCCAATGCCAAACCGCTGAACAAAGCCATGATCGGCTGGTTTGTCGAACAGCTGCTGAGTCGGCCTCGTGACAAGTCGGATCTGCGCCTGAACCTGGTCAAAGCCAATCTCGAAGGTCTACCGGCGGTGACGATTATAAACGCTGAAATTGATCCGCTTCGCGAAGACGGTGCACTTCTCGAATCCGCATTGAAACAGGCAGGCGTTAAGGTGCAGCGCAAGGTCTACGTTGGCACGACGCACGAGTTTTTTGGCATGGCAGCGTTGGTCAGACAGGCGTGGAACGCGCAGCATGATGCAGGAGTCGCGTTGCAGGCATCGCGGAGAGACCGACAAGTCCAATTATCGTGATCATGACCGTCGTCTACACATCGTCGCGTTTTGGATTGGACCGTGGATTGGTTGGAAAAGGGGGTCGTCGAGTTTTCCATCGCAGGCCTGTAGAGAGTCTCATGGAGGAGGGTTTCATGGAGAGTTCCATGCAAGGAGCAACGTCTTCCGCATTTGAACCCGCGCTTCACGTTCGTGTAGAGCGACAACCGTCGTAGCACTCCTCCAATCTTCAGCCGCGCACAGCCCAGGGTGTGCATCGCACGGTCGGTGATTGCGGGAGCATTCATCGGAAACTGCTGACAGGTCAGCGCTGCGGCCCAAGGATCCTCCGAACAAATCGGTCCTGGCGACTTGTTCAAGTCGGAACGCCAAGCGTTCCTCGCCCAAATTGTTAGTAAAATGAATCCGCACCTTACGCTGGAAAAATGGTGGTACATTGATGCACCGCCAAACAGGGGAACTCTGCATACAATGAGTTTCCCTGGTGCGGATGGTATCGATGGCCGCAGGCCTCGTCGCCAGAGTCTTCTCGTCAGAGTGCCGGCATTTTACGGCAGGCACTCCCTGGCAGAGGGGTATTCAGGCGGCGCTGGCTTCAGAAGTCGAGTTGATGTCTTGTGCACCCGCTCGCTCGTAGATTTCCTTCACGACCTTCACCTGATCACCGTTTTCTGTGTGCACCGAAATGAGAGCGCCACCGCCTTTTATTTTTCCGTCGTAAAGTTTGGCTTCATACTCTGGAATACCCATTCCCACCAGCGCGCCGATGAGACCACCCGTAGCGCCACCGACAGCGGCGCCACCCAAAGCTGCCATGATAGGACCCGCAGCGATGAAAGGCCCGACACCCGGGATCGCCAGGGCGCCAATACCGGCCAGCCATCCCAATGCCGCACCGACACCCATCCCGGCCACTCCGCCGGTAGTCGCGCCTTCGGGTGTCTTGGTGTTTTTTTCATGGGCGAAATCGCGCGTGCCAGATTTGTCCGGGAGCAGCACCGAAATCTCGTTGCTGGAGAATCCGGCGATTCTCAAGGAGTCCACAATCGACTCTGCTTGGTTTCGGTCGTTGGCCATGCAATAAACTGCGTGTTTCATGTTAATTTCCCGATTGGTTGTTTTGTGCTATGTCCAACTGATTGTCGACACTTGCGACGCCCGTTACTTCCTGGACAAGCTTTTCGACCTGGCTCTTTTCAGCTGCACTGTTGACCGGCCCACGAAGTGTCACTGCGCCATTGTTGGTGACGATTTTTATGTTGTGAGCGGTAGTCGACAGGGAGTCCTCCTCAACGATCTCCTGACGGATCGCCGAAAGGAGCTCAACGTCTCCAGTCTCGTTCGACTGTGTCTGGGCAGTGATGGCTGAATCGTCCCGGTCGCGGTCATTGATACCGGTATTGTCGGCATCCTCCATACCGCGCTGCTGAGTCGGCAACGGTGTCGCACCTTGGTCGCGCGAGTCCTCTGCCCATCCACTGGAGCAAGCCATCGCCAGCGCGAGTCCCAGTATATTTGTTGATTTCCCCATTCCATTTCTCCGGAAGTTAATGGTCGGCAAGTGCCGTGTTCGAGGTGGAAGATAGTCACTAATCTGCGTCTCCTCTGTACGCTGTCCCTCATTGCCGAATTAAACGGGATGAGCCACTGCGAAGGGTTGATCCTTCGCGAAAGGACGCGACCTTGTTGTCTCGTTCTAACTGACACCTCGACGGCACAGAACGGGTGGCAAGCATCCTGCGGAAGCTTCTGGTTCATGGCGCTCGAGCCGTGCTCCGGCAAGCAAGGCACCGGGAAGGCGGGCCGAGTCAATGGGTCAACCGGTCCTCAGGCGGGGGGTCGGCGCAACGCCATCGACACAAACTGCGGTGACCGTGCGAGCGATTCCTGGTGGCGATAATCCGGCCGTTTCTGTTCATTGCCCGGACGTTCATCGCCAGACCCGCTGCCTTCATGTTTCGCCGTACAGGCATGTTTCGGTTGACTCCCAATGGCGTTGATCACAACGCACTGGAACCGATCGACTTCGACCAACACGAAGTCAGTGAATGCAAAGGCGAACACAGCAAATCGCTCCAGGTCGTTCTCTGTACGGTCGAATCGTCTGCCAGCGACGCAACGTTCAGAAAGCGTTAGTCCTGACTGACAAGTTGACGAAGACGAACAACAGTTCGTCCACACCATGGATTGAATTGTCGCGTTCGCCGCCAACCGACGCGCAGCGCTCCAGCTAGCTCGCTCCTGCGTATTCAGGCGCTGTATGGTGAAACATCGATGGTCTTTGCAGTCAGCTTATGCGCTCCGGAAACGTATCGTATTCGATACCGCCGGATCACCATCTTGTGGGTAGCCGATGCATTCGCGATAACGATTGATGTTTGATCGCGCACAGATCACCGTTTGTTGTGTTGTGTGAGACGCGACCATACTCATTTCGAAATAACCAAGTTGGGGAAGAACCATGATTGTGAAATTGCTCGCCCAACCACTATCCCTGACCTGCCAGCGTGTGGCGGGCCGCGCGATGGCTTCAAGCCATCGGGAAGCGCCCTTCATCACCAAGTATCCGCAGGTGGACGCTATTGACTTCTACTTGTTTAGCAGTTGTGGGCCCGGCCGCGACGGCTACGTTACGTTGATCGCCAACTACCAACCGGTACAGGCCGCGTACGGTGGACCCAACTATTATTCGCTGGACAGCGAAGCTCTCTACGCGATCCGTCGACAACGACGGCGACAGCCAGGAGGACCTGACGTTCCAGTTCCGCTTCCAGGATGTCCAGCCCGCAGGAAGCGCAGTCAAACTGAACGTCAACGGTACCGAGATCTCCTCGGTGTAGCGCAATATCGCTCCGATCACGGCGGACGCCGCACTCGGGCTGAGCCATCGTCAGACGTTCACCGTGAAGGTGATCCGTGAGGGTCAGTCTGCAAGTGGTGAGGATTTTATCAATCTCGCATCAGGCACCGGGACGTTCGACAAGCCCTTCGACTACGCGGGCACCAAGACGTACGGTGGTGAGGGAAATTACGAAACCTACGCGAACGAATTCATTCAGACGACAACCATCCCAGGCTGTTCGATGCCTGCGAAAGTCTTTGTAGGCCAGCGCAACGAGGCGTTCAAGATCTCGGTGAAATTTTTGATCTGGTCAACTTTGTGCCATTCGACGGGGACAGTGCGCCATGAGCAGGGGATGGCGCAGGCTTTCCCGGTGGCAGTACGCAGGACCCTCTCCGGAATAACCTCGCGCGTGCCAACGTCACGTCGATCGCGCTGGAAATCCACAAGAACCGCCTGACCGCTGGTGCAGAAACTGTCATCGGGGCCTGGACTACCGCCAGTCTGCGTCAGGTTTCGGTCCTCAACACCCGCGCGACGTTCCAGCGACCGGAAGTGACCGGTGGACCGTTTGTACAGGGCTCACGCCTGTCGACCCCGCTGGTGAACGAACTGGTGGTCGGATTCGATCAGAAGGACCGTTTTAATGGCAGCAAGCCCTCTGATGACGGTCAGTTCCTGCCGTTTGTTACCAATCCCGGTTTCCCACTCATCCTTGACCTGCTGTTTCGGGATGCGGTAAACACAACCTTCAACACCACCATCCCGAACCTTGCTCCTCAAAATTTCCCTCGAAACGATCTCGTGACAGCCTTCCTCTCCGGCTTTCCCGATCTCAACAAGCCTGCCAACGGGGTGCCCGGCGAAATGTTGCGTCTGAACACGGCAGTTGCGCCAAAGCCACGCGCAGCGCAGAGCCCGTTTGGTGTTGCGGGCGGTGACACTGCCGGATTCCCCCCAACGGGCGACGACCTGGGGACGATGTGGTTGATATCGCGCTGCGTGTGATCATGGGCGCGTTGTGTTACCCACTGCCGATTGGCGCGGGTGGCAGTTCCGTATCGCTTGGACTGTGCACCGAAGCCGATGCACCGGTTGGCAATGTTCCGTTCATCGACGGCGCGCCACTGTCGGCGATCGATCTGAATGAGGTCTTCCCCTATTTGCTGGAACCCTATCCCGGCTCCCCGGTCAACGCACCACTACGCCAACCCAATCCCTAGGAGCCTGTCGGACTTGAGACTGATCTACTGCGCCGGTGGGAAGAGCGGTCCATTTTTCCCCGATTTCTCGTTGCCCTGTTGTTTGTTATGGGGTTCACCATGCGCCTCGAAATCGTGAAAAACTGTCCTCGCTCTCCCACTCGGCTCGCTACGATCGCTCAAGTCCGACAGACTCCTAGGAGAAAAAATGAGCGACCGAAACAGGAAAGAAGGAATCAATCCCGCAGTCTGCATGAGCGGTTGGTCGAAACGTCACACGGCGGTTGCAGTGATCCTGGCCCTGGCCCTGGCCCTGGCCGGAGGTTGCGGAGGCGGCGGTTCGTCGTCGACCTCGCAGGCACCGGTTGGACCGAACCAGGCGCCCGTCATCACGGTCGCAAACGCGCTCACAGTGCCTGGCGGCTCGCCAGGCAGTACGACGCTGCAGCTTTCGGATGATCGAACACCGGCTGGCAATCCGGTGGTAGGCGTCACCAGCAACAACCCGGGGCTGTTCGCCAGCCGAAATATCGCAGTAGCGGGGTCTGGCGGTAGGCAGACGCTCAATTTCACGCCCACTCAAGATAGTCTTGGTGACGCCACCCTGTCGATCGTGGTTTCCGATGGGGACAACGGTTCGTCCACCACCGTCCTGCGGCTTTCAGTGGTGGCGCAGGAAAGAGCACTTGGGGCCTTTGTTCGAGAGACGTTTGTACTCGAACCGAACAGCGAGCCCCGCTTGATCAATGCATTGTCTCTGGTAGAAACCTCCGGCGGCGATGACTTCAGCGACTTGATCAGTCCATGAACGATTGGGGGCTGCAAGCGGCTCCCGCCTGCGGCGAAAGTACGCAGGGGGAGCCTTCTTCGCCTCCAGGCCTCCAAGGTCTCCAGGTGAGGTGGTTCTCAGATGGTTCTCAGGGGGTTCTTGGGTGGTTCGGGTGGTGCCTGTTGCTGGCGGGCTGCATGAGTGGTGGCAATGTGTGGTCACACGGATCCGCAGAAGGACCCGCTGAACCATTTGCGCCTTCCGAGATTCGATGGGGACAGCACCTGCGTAACTTTTCCGCACAGGGAAGTGCACAGGATCTGGACCGGGCGCTGCAACAGCTGGAATACTATGAAAGCCAGACGACCAATGAACCTTCGAGGCTTTACCTTGCTGCGTGGACCATGCAGGCATCACACCAGTTTGATCGGGCGTGGTGCTTCACCAGTCGACTGCTGGCGCTCGATCCGGGTGATACGGCTGCGTTACTGCTGGCGGCCGGGCTCTGGCTGGTACGAGGCCAGTACGAACAGGCAGGGCGAGTCTGCCGTCGCCTGCGGGAGGTGGATTCAGCGGTGATACTGAGCTGTCAGGTGCAGGCGATTGGCCATCCAGACCGCGAAGACTGTCGGCGGTATTCGAATTTGGCAAGGTCGCTGGTCCGGTAACCGGGGCTTGTATCCGTCCGTAACCCCGGCGCGCCACACGGCCCCATCGCAGCGTGGTTACAGGGTTCACTCGGCGATCTGGCCCTGCGTTGTGGTCAACCGGTAGAGGCCGAGGAACACTATCGTCTGGCCTATGATTTCACGCCGTCCGTGCGTCACCTGGTGGCACGGGTGACGGCAATGATGCAATCAGGTTCCCTTCAGTCTGCACTGGCGGCGTTGCCACGGGTTACTGAAGTTCCGAGTCTCCAGGTGAAGCGGCTGGTGATCCTCAAGTCTCTTGGCCGGCTCACTGAAGTCCTGCATGAGGTGGTTGAACTCGATGCGTGGTTCTCGCATGACCGCGCTGAGTCAGACTACTCGCATGGCCGGGAAATGGCGGAGTTCTATCTGCATGTTCTTGACCAACCGGAGCGTGCCCGAGTGATTGTGCAGCAGACGCTGCACGTGCAGCGGGAGTTCGAAGACCTGCTGTTGCAGCAACAAGCGCAAGAGCGCCTGCTGCAGAAAAACGTTGGCGTCCCGTTGGCGAGTGGTGGAGACGGGCAAGGTCGTCTCAAGTCCGTGTTCCGATAGTGTGGCGGAAAGGGATTGCTGAAACGGTGCTGCAGCCTTGCGAGTTGCTGTTTGAGGTTTTCGCACGCCACATTGACTGCGCAAGTTCGGCCTGAGGTTTTGCATTGGCCTGTTCCAGGTCCTCAATGTGGATAGCGAGAGACACGGTGGTCGCATCAGCCCATGGCTCATGCGGTACTCCAACAAGCTGGGTCTGCGGCAGCCATCAATGAACAAGTTTTTCTCGGCTTGTTCATGGGCATGCCCGTACCTTGGAGCAACGCGAGTGCATAGATTCCCCACCCTGATACCAGGGTAAAACACTGGGGCTTTTTTCCTAACTTGGGCGAGAAACGCGAAGCGTTCCGACCTGAACAAGTCGCATAGGCGACTTGTTCAGAGGATCCTTGGCAGTGCCAGGAGGCCATCAAAGCTCTAGCCTGCATTATTCATGAATTGCCTACTGCGTTCGTCGATGACAGCGAAAACACCGGGCGTGCTCCTTCCTCGCGCTCGACGTGCTGTCAGGCAGGCTTGCGCGCGCTCCAGTCCGCGCCACCATGCGTTTTCACTACTCTCAACGCCCTCGCTACGCTCCTTCATGAATAATGCGGGCTAGGAGTCTGCGCGGCAGAGTTTCAGAAACGTCATTGATCCTGTGACTGCGCAGTCAATCTTCATGTTTTGTCCTGAGATCCTGA
>Ga0105050_10002057_pt1 | contig 29338 bp, 27 predicted proteins | sample FRY01_FD_78088 | JGI IMG/M metagenome (GOLD analysis project Ga0105050, IMG submission 78088) | Freshwater microbial communities from Lake Fryxell liftoff mats and glacier meltwater in Antarctica - FRY-01 | ecosystem: Environmental > Aquatic > Freshwater > Ice > Glacier meltwater ...
TTCTTGCGTTCATGCGAGAAACCATCCCGCAGGAATGGAAGAAATTCCGCGACAAGGTGTCAGACAACTTCCGCGTCATAACCCACGAGAACTTTCGGGTTTTGGAGTAGAGGCGGTATAACGCTTTAAAAATCCGATAGAAGGCACCTGCCTTCACCCACCTGCGAAACCGTTTGAATACCGAATTCCACTTGCCGAAATCTTCGGGCAGATCGCGCCAAGGGCAGCCCGTGCGTGCAATTTACAGCACCGCCTCGACAAACAGACGAGGAACGGGTCCGGTGCGGCCGGGGTCACATTCGCGACCAAGACAGTGCGCAGCGATGGTTGCCCACTGGGTGTCGGTCAAAGTAGTGCGGATCACTGTTGCCTCCCATGTTGGCAAAAATGAATCAGTCATTGCGAGAATTGGGAATCCTCAAACGCCAACACGCTTTAGGTCAGAACAGCGATTTTTGTGCGACGTTCAGTCCCAAACCCGTCTGCACAGAGGGTGCACCGGGGGGTGTACGGATGTCAGACATTGAAATTGGCGGCAAAGCGGGGCATCAAGGTTGTTGTTCAACTTCGGGTTTTGCGATGAAACTCCCCATTCCGCGCGGTGCTTTGACCCCTGATCGGCCTCTTGCCGACCTTACATGGCTGCGGGTCGGCGGACCTGCGGATTGGTTATTTCAACCCTTGGATCTGGATGATCTTTCCGGGTTTCTGGCCGATTTGGACCCGCAGGTCCCGGTGTTTCCGATGGGGGTCGGCAGCAATCTGATCGTGCGCGATGGTGGGATCAGGGCAGTGGTGATCCGTCTGGGGCGCGGGTTTAATTCCATTGAAATTCAAGGGGATAGGGTCACAATTGGCGCCGCCGCACTCGACGCCCATGTGGCGCGCAAGGCGGCAGAGGCTGGGCTGGACCTGACCTTCCTGCGCACCATTCCGGGGTCAATCGGCGGGGCGGTGCGAATGAATGCGGGGTGCTACGGGCATTATGTTGCCGATTTTCTTGAGGAAATTCACACAATCAGCCGGGATGGGGTGTCGCAGACCCTACCCGCCTCGGCCCTGAACCTGCGCTATCGGCAGTCCGATCTGCCCGACGGCGCTGTGATCACCTCCGCCACCTTCCGCGCCCCCACAGGCGATCCGCAGGCGCTGGAGGCGATGATGCAGGACCAGATCGCCCGGCGCGACGCCAGCCAACCTACCAGGGATAGATCGGCAGGGTCTACCTTCCGCAACCCCTTGGGACGGTCGTCCACAGGTGCGGCCGATGACAGCCACGAACTGAAGGCGTGGAAGGTGATCGACGACGCCGGACTTCGGGGCGCAACCATAGGTGGCGCACAGATGAGTCCCAAACATCCGAACTTCCTGATCAACACAGGTGATGCAACTTCCGCCGATCTGGAGGAATTGGGCGAGTTGGTGCGAAAAAGGGTTTTCGATTCCACCGGTATCGCGCTAGTATGGGAAATCATGCGCGTCGGCGAACCGGCGGCATAATAACAAGAATCCGGCAAAGACCGGGGTCGAGGCAGACAATGACAGGCGGTGTGGGCAGATCAGCCATCACCGTAGCGGTTTTGATGGGGGGTCGTTCCGCAGAGCGGGAGGTCAGCCTTGTCTCGGGGCGTGAATGCGCCCGGGCGCTGCGGCAGGCGGGATATCGGGTGATCACGGTCGATTGCGACCGGGACCTGTGTCGTCATCTTATTGAGATCGAACCAGATGTTGCCTTCAACGCCCTGCATGGCCGCTGGGGGGAAGATGGCTGCGTGCAGGGCATTCTGGAATGGCTGACCATTCCCTACACCCATTCGGGTGTGCTCGCGTCGGCGCTGGCAATGGACAAGGCGCGCACCAAAGAGGCCTATGTCGCCGCCGGTCTGCCGGTTGCGCCGTCGGTGCTGGCAGCCCGCGAAGCTGTCGGCGCGGGTCATGTGATGGATCCGCCCTATGTCGTGAAGCCGAACAACGAAGGCTCGTCTGTTGGGGTCTATATCGTGCATCCGGGGTCGAACGCCCCGCATCTTGCCGAAACGATGCCGTCAACTGTGCTGGTCGAGGCCTATGTGCCGGGGCGCGAGTTGACGACGACAGTGATCGGCGACCGTGCATTGTGTGTGACCGATATCGTGACCGAAGGCTGGTATGACTACGAGGCGAAATACACCGCAGGCGGGTCACGCCATGTAGTGCCAGCCCAAGTTTCTGATAATATTTCAAAGGCTTGTCTTGACTATGCCTTGCGCGCCCACAAAGCCCTTGGCTGCCGGGGCGTCAGCCGCACCGACTTTCGTTGGGACGAAAGCCGGGGGCTTGGCGGTTTGATCTTGTTGGAAACCAACACGCAACCGGGCATGACGCCCACCTCGCTTGCCCCCGAGCAGGCGGCCCATTGCGGCATCGGCTTTCCCGAGCTTTGCGCCTGGATTGTGGAGGACGCGTCATGCAACCGCTAGGCCGAGCCCCTCAACCCAGCGTCGCCCAGCCCCGCCGCGATCCGGCACCCAGCCGCTGGGCCTACCGGATGCAGCGGTTGTGGTTGACGCCGCTGTTTCGTGTGCTGTTCCGCGTTGGGCTGCCATTGTGCGGGGTTGCGCTGTGCGTCGGGGTGTACCTTGTCGACGAGGGGCGACGCACTGCCTTGGCGGGTGCCGTGTCTGACCTGCGCGAGCGGTTTCAGGAACGACCCGAGTTCATGGTTAAGTTGGTGTCGATCGAAGGCGCTTCCCCTGAGCTGGCCAAGGCTGTGCGGGAAAGGATTGCCGTCAAGTTGCCGCTGTCGTCTTTCAATCTGGACCTGACCGGGGTTCGCGAACGGGCCGAGGGGTTGGACGCGGTCGAAACAGCCGAATTGCGGGTGCGCGCGCAGGGTGTGTTGCAGGTTGTCATCGTTGAGCGTGACCCGGTGGTGATCTGGCGCACCGAGGATGGGCTGACCATGCTGGATGCCACCGGCCACCGGGTGGCGGGTCTTGCCGGGCGCGCGGATCGGCCCGATCTGCCGGTCATTGCGGGGCAGGGGGCGGATATGGCCATCGGGCAGGCTCTGGAAGTTCTTGCCGCTGCCTTATCCATCTCTCCCAGGCTGCGGGGTCTTGTGCGGGTAGGCGAACGGCGCTGGGACATCGTGCTGGACCGCGATCAACGCCTGATGCTGCCCGCAGATGACCCGGTTGCGGCGCTGGAACGTCTGCTGGCGCTGGATGAGGCCGAAGACATGCTGGCGCGCGATATTCTGGCCGTCGATTTGCGCGTGCCTCAACGCCCGGTTCTGCGACTTGCCCCTGATGCCCTGTTGGATCAGCGCCGTGTGCGCGGACTGGCACCTGCCCCGGAGAACGCCCTATGACCGACCTCTATCAATCCCAGCGTGCCATGCGGAACATGCGGAGGGCGGCCCTGCAACGCGGTGTGATCGCTGTGCTGGACGTGGGCACCAGCAAGATCGCCTGCCTGATCCTGCGCTTTGACGGGCTGGAGGATACCCGCGACACGGACGGAGTCGGCGCGATGGCCGGCCAGTCGAACTTTCGGGTGATCGGCGCTGCGACGACAAGGTCGCGCGGGGTGCGGTTTGGCGAGATTGCGGTGATGAATGAAACCGAACGTGCCATCCGGACTGCCGTGCAGGCGGCGCAGAAGATGGCGAACGTGCGGGTCGATCACTGCATCGCGTGCTTTGCCGGGGCGGACCCGCGCAGCTATGGGTTGGCTGGGGAATGGGATTTGCAGGATTCCGTAGTGACCGAACAGGACGTGGCGCGGGTGCTGGCCGCCTGTGACGTGCCCGACATCGGACAGGGGCGCGAGGTGTTGCATGCGCATCCGGTCAACTTTGCGCTGGATCATCGCACCGGGCTTGGCGATCCGCGCGGGCAGATCGGCAACCGGCTGGCCTGCGACATGCACATGCTTTCGGTCGAGGCATCGGTGGTGCAGAACCTGCTGTATTGTATCAAGCGCTGCGATCTGGAATTGGCCGGGATTGCGTCGTCGGCCTATGTCTCGGGCATTTCCAGCCTTGTCGAAGATGAACAGGAACTGGGATCGGCCTGCATCGACATGGGCGGCGGATCGACCGGCATTTCGATCTTCATGAAAAAGCACATGATTTATGCGGATTCCGTGCGGCTGGGCGGCGATCATGTGACGTCCGATATCTCCAAGGGGTTGCAGGTGCCGCTGGTCGTGGCAGAGCGCATCAAGACCAAGCATGGCGGTGTGGTGGCCACCGGAATGGATGACCGCGAGATGATCGAGATCGGCGGCGACACCGGCGACTGGGACAAGGATCGCCGTCAGGTCAGCCGGACCGAACTGATCGGGATCATCCGCCCACGGGTAGAAGAGATCCTGGAAGATGTGGCGGCGCGGTTGAACGCGGGATTCTTCGACCAGTTGCCCAGCCAGCAGATCGTGCTGACCGGAGGGGCAAGCCAGATCCCCGGTCTGGACGGATTGGCAAGCCGTATTCTGGGTCAGCGGGTTCGGATGGGACGGCCTTTGCGCGTGCAGGGTCTGCCGCAGGCAGCAACGGGACCCGCGTTTTCAGGCGCGGTCGGGCTGTCGCTGTTTGCCGCACATCCGCAGGACGAATGGTGGGACTTTGACATTCCGACTGAACGCTATCCGGCGCGGTCGATCAAAAGGGCCTTCAAATGGTTCAAGGACAACTGGTGATCCCCCATATCCAGCGCCTCAGCCGAAAGGGTGGGGTTTTCGCCGATGTTTCGCCCATATTTTGTGGACGATTGAAGTTTTATGATGACGACACCCGGTTCTGTGGATAGAATCCGGAATAAATCGGCAAATCGCGCCTTCGGACAGGAACGATAACAGCCGAAACGGCAATAGGCGGCGCACCCGCGGCACAACAACAACAGGTGGACACAAACCATGGCACTGAACTTGATGATGACCTCGCAGCGCGAAGAGCTCAAGCCGCGCATCACGGTGTTCGGTGTTGGGGGGGCTGGCGGCAACGCGGTCAACAACATGATCGACAAAATGCTTGAGGGGGTCGAATTCGTCGTGGCGAATACCGACGCGCAGGCCTTGCAGCAAAGCCGCGCCGTGTCGAAGATCCAGATGGGTCTGAAAGTGACCGAAGGTCTGGGCGCAGGCGCGCGGCCAACGGTTGGTGCGGCGGCAGCAGAAGAGACGATCGAGGAAATCGTCGATCACCTTGCGGGCGCACACATGTGTTTCATCACCGCCGGAATGGGCGGTGGCACGGGCACCGGGGCGGCTCCGATCATCGCACAGGCGGCGCGCGAGCTGGGTGTGCTGACCGTAGGCGTGGTCACCAAGCCGTTCCAGTTTGAGGGCAACAAGCGGATGCGTCAGGCCGAAGAGGGCATCGAGGCGCTGCAAAGGGTTGTCGACACATTGATCATTATCCCGAACCAGAACCTGTTCCGGCTTGCCAATGAACGCACCACCTTTACCGAAGCCTTTGCGATGGCCGACGACGTTCTTTATCAGGGCGTCAAGGGCGTGACCGACCTGATGGTGCGGCCCGGCCTGATCAACCTCGACTTCGCCGACGTGCGCGCGGTGATGGATGAGATGGGCAAGGCGATGATGGGTACCGGCGAGGCCGAAGGGCCGGATCGTGCCGTTCAAGCTGCGGAAAAGGCGATTGCCAACCCGCTGCTGGACGAAATTTCGCTGCATGGCGCCAAGGGTGTGCTGATCAACATCACCGGCGGCTACGACCTGACGCTATTCGAATTGGACGAGGCTGCAAACATCATCCGGGAAAAGGTTGATCCCGATGCCAACATCATCGTGGGGTCCACACTGGACACGTCGATGGCGGGCGTGTTGCGGGTGTCAGTCGTGGCGACGGGAATCGATGTGGCGCAGACGCGGGCAGAATCGCACGTTGCTCGACGCTCGATGGCCGAACCGTTGAAGGCCGCAGCGGTGCCCGTTCCGGTTGCCGAGCCAAAGCGGGAAATGCCGTTGAGCCTGCAAGGCGTTACAGTGGCTGTTCCGACGCAACCAAAGCCCGCGTTGCAGACTCCCACCCCCGGCCTGTTCGAAGCCTTGGAAGATGCGACCGACGAGTTGCCGCCACCGGTTTACCGCCCACAGCCTGAACCTGCAGCCCGTCAGCCGGTGTCGGCTGCAATGAAGCAGCATGAGGACGCCGCCGCGTTCGTCGCCCCGCGCCCCCGCGCCGCAGGCACGCCGTCGCCCGAGGCTCTGGCCCGGTTGCAAGCGGCGGTCAGCAAGTCGCCCGCCCAATCCACCCAGCGCACGCAAGCTCAGGCACCACGACCCGCTACACCTGCCGCCGTGCCGATGGCCAAGCCATCCGCAGAGCGCCCGCGCTTTGGCATCGGCAGCCTGATCAACCGGATGTCAGGTGGTAACGCGGAACCGGGCCCGGAGCGTTCTCAGGCACCGCGGCAGCAACCGACAATGTCGGCCTACGAGGATGAACAAGACATGTCCCCCGAGCAAGAGCGGAACGACATTCCGGCATTCCTGCGACGTCAGGCAAATTGAAAAATCAGATCAATAAGTTACAAAGGCCCAGGGTGTGTCCTGGGCCTTTTTGATTCGGCCCTGTCCCGCTGTTACACTCGGTTACAAAGCGTGAATTGTATTGGTCGGGAGGAAGCCTTAATTCTTTGGTAATGATAGACGGCAATTTATTGCCTCTAAATACCTAAGCCCCCGGAGGCGTTCTTGCAGAACACGTTGAAATCGGCGGCAACTTTTGTCGGGTTGGGTCTGCATAGCGGGGCCACTGTGCGGCTGACCGTGCGCCCTGCGGCGGCGAATTTCGGTATCTGGTTTCGCCGGACGGATGTAGCCGAGCAAGAGGCATTGATCCCTGCGCTTTGGGACGCTGTAGTGCCGTCGAGGTTGTGCACTATGGTGGCCAATACGGATGGCGTGTCAGTGTCCACAATCGAACACATCATGGCAGCGCTGGCCGGGTTGGGTATACATAACGCGCTGATTGACATCGACGGACCAGAGGTGCCGATCCTTGACGGGTCTGCCGTGCCGTTTGTCTCGAGAATGCTGGCCTGCGGTCTGCAAGCGCTTGCCGAACCTGTACATGCGATCCGCGTTCTGAAATCGGTCGAAGTGCGCGATGGCGAGGCGATGGCACGTCTGGACCCGGCAGACATGCTGGAGATCGATTTTTCGATCGCATTTCCGGAACCGGCCATTGGCCATCAGGTGCTATGTCTGAACATGTCCAATGGGGCTTTCGTGCGGGAACTGTCGGACAGCAGGACCTTCTGTCTGCAGGCCGATGTGGACCGGATGCGGGCGGGCGGTCTGGCGCGCGGCGGTTCTCTGGACAATGCAGTGGTGTTTGACCATGGCCGGGTTCTGACACCGGGCGGCTTGCGTCACGGCGATGAACCCGTGCGCCACAAGATGTTGGATGCGATGGGCGATCTGGCGCTGGCCGGTGGGCCGCTGCTTGCGCGCTATACCGGCGTGCGGGCGGGTCATGCGCTGACCAACCGCCTTTTGCGCAAGCTGTTCGCGACTTCCGACGCCTATGTGCTGGACACTTGCGGGTGGATGACCAAAGCAAAACTTCCCGGCGTCGGCGTGCGTCCCGCCGACTTGCCCGTTTTGGCAAGTGCCTGATCGCCGTTCCGCAGAAACCCTTTTTGCGCCCCGGATTTATCTGTGCTAGGAAACCTTAAATCGGGTTTCGCACTCCGTAGACTAGGGTCGGTTTTGGACCGTGGTCAGGGTGTTCGGGCAAAGCATGGGATAGGCTGAAGATGGCAGGCGGAACATCGGGTGCTGTGCGTGGTATCGGCATCGCTCTTCTCGTGGCATCGCTGTCGGCTTGTGGGGCGGGGGCGGATAAGGGCCCACCCGCTGAATCGTTCACCGCCGAACAGCTTTACACACAAGGCGAGGTGCAGCTTGCCACGGCCCGCAAGCCTGCGGACGCGCTGAAGTATTTCGAGGATGTTGAACGCCTTTATCCCTATTCCGAATGGGCGAAGCGGGCCGTCATCATGCAGGCCTTCACCCAACATAAGGCGAAGAACTATGAAGAGGCGATGCTAGCCGCGCAACGTTACCTTGATTTCTATCCGGGTGGCGAGGATGAAGCCTATGCTTACTACCTGCTTGCGCTCAGCTATTACGATCAGATCGACGAGGTCGGCCGCGATCAGGGTTTGACCTTCCAAGCGCTGCAAGCGTTGCGCGTCGTGATCGAACAGTTTCCCGACAGCGAATATGCCCGGTCGGCGATGCTGAAGTTCGATCTTGCTTTCGATCACCTTGCCGGCAAGGAAATGGAGATTGGGCGGTACTACCTGAAACGCAAGAACTATGCGGCGGCGATCAACCGGTTCCGTGTCGTCGTTCAGGATTTCCAGACCACGAGCCATACGCCCGAGGCGCTGCACCGTCTGGTCGAATCATATATGTCTCTTGGGCTTGAAGAAGAGGCGCAGACCGCCGCTGCGATTCTTGGCTATAATTACAAATCCAGCCCGTTCTATGACGACAGCTTCCGTTTGCTGAAGAACAAAGGCTTGGCACCCGAGGCCAAGGGCACCAACTGGCTTTCGACGGTGTATCGCCAGATGATCAAGGGCGAGTGGCTTTAGGAGTGGTGCGTGCAAGCACACACCCTACCCACGCGTGTAGGGTGTGTGCTTGCACGCACCGCTGTTTGCGGCGGGGACCATGCTGACCTCCTTGCAGATTCGCGATGTTCTGATCATCGACCGGCTTGATCTGGAATTTAAGTCCGGCCTCAACGTGCTGACTGGTGAAACGGGGGCGGGGAAGTCCATTCTTCTCGACGCATTGGGTTTCGTGTTGGGATGGCGCGGGCGGGCCGAACTGGTGCGCAGCGGAGCATTGCAGGGCGAAGTCGTGGCGGTGTTCGATCTGCCTCCCGGTCATGCCGCGCGGTCGGTGTTGTCCGAGGCCGGGATCGATACCTGCGATGAATTGATCCTGCGCCGCATCAACACTGTTGAGGGGCGCAAGACAGCTTGGGTTAACGACCGCCGAGTGTCGGGCGAAGTGTTGCGCGATCTGTCGGAAAGTCTGGTGGAATTGCACGGCCAGCAAGATGACCGGGGCCTGTTGAACCCGCGCGGGCACCGGGCGTTGCTCGACGCGTTTGCCGAGATCGATCTGGCTGGTCTGCGGGCGACGTGGCGGGCCAAGTCGGCGGCCCGTTCGGCACTGGCCGAGGCGCAGGTGGCTCTTGCGGCCGCACAGGCCGAGGAAGAGTGGCTGCGCCATGCCGTCGTGGAACTCGACAAGCTGAACCCGGAACCCGGGGAGGATGCGCTGCTTGACACCCGCCGCCGCGCGATGCAGGGGGCGGCGCGGATCCGGACCGATATCGCACGGGCGCATCGGGCGCTGACAGAGAGCGCCGAAGGCCAGATGCGCGACGCGCAGCGTTGGCTTGACGGCGCGTCAGACAGGGCTGACGGGCGGCTGGACGCCCCGCTGGCTGCTTTGTCGCGGGCACTGGCGGAATTGGGCGACGCGGGCGAGGGCGTCGAGGCTGCCTTGCGGGCGCTCGATTTCGACCCGCACGAGTTGGAGGCGCTGGAGGAGCGACTGTTTGCCATCCGGGCGTTGGCGCGCAAGCATAGCGTGTCGCCCGATGATCTGGGCACGCTGGCCGAGCGGCTGCGTGAACGGCTGGGCGCCTTGGACGCCGGGGCCACCGGGCTTGCCAAACTGTCACGGTCGGTGGCCGAAGCGGATGCCGCCTATCACACCGCAGCCGCCACGATTTCTGCTGTTCGCAAAGAGTCGGCCGGGCTGCTGGACGCGGCCATGGCCGCTGAACTGGCACCCTTGAAGATGGAGCGGGCGGTGTTTGCCACCGAACTGACCGCAGCCGATCCCGGTCCTGAGGGCAGCGATACCGTGACGTTCACTGTGGCCACCAACCCCGGCGCACCGGCGGGGGCGTTAAACCGCATTGCCTCGGGCGGAGAGCTGTCGCGGTTTCTGCTGGCGCTGAAGGTTTGTCTCAGCAGCAATACTCCGGGGTTGACGATGATCTTTGACGAGATCGACCGGGGGGTAGGGGGGGCGACTGCGGATGCCGTAGGGCGCCGTTTGCAAGCCCTGGCGAATGGCGGGCAGGTGTTGGTCGTGACCCATAGTCCGCAAGTTGCCGCGCGCGGTGCGCATCACTGGCGTGTGGAAAAGCGGGTAACGGGGGGGCAGACCCTTTCCACTGTGGCCCCTCTTGATCCGTCCGACCGCATCGAAGAGGTGGCGCGGATGCTGGCGGGCGATGTGATCTCGGATGCGGCGCGCGCGGCGGCGCGGGCCCTACTCAGCCAGACTTGAAAATGTCAGGCTGGCCGCCTGCCATCCGACTGCCGACGCGACCATCACCACCGACAGCATCGCGGCAAACCGGGGCAGGTCGGCACCATCGGGTCTCTGCGCACCAGACACGACAAAGCGTTGATGCAGCAGGCAAACCGGTTCGGCCAAAATGCGCAGTTGCGACTTGCCCGTAACCAGACGGGCGCGGGCAAAAATGCCGGAAAACTCTGCAGCCAAAACCGCCTTCGCCGCCGTCCGGTCTGCAGCCCAACCGCCCGTCAGCGTCAGAACCTTCGCATCTTCTGCCAGCAGGTTCGCAACACGGTCGGCATCCTGAGCACCAAAAGCAGCGGCAAAGGCACGAGGGAAGTCTTGGGGGGTCATCGGGCCCGGCCTTGTGTTTGTCAGGTTGCGGCCGTGGTCTTAACATTGCTGTGCAACGCAAGGAAACACCGAAAGAAACGATGGCTCATACCTTGGCGATGTCTGCCAGCACCACAGCGAGGTCGCCGTAGCCGGTGAAGCGGCGTTCAAAGGCCAGACCTAGCCTGCGCGCACAATCCTGCGCTTTCTGGTCCAACGATGGGTCGTCGGTCTGCGCCTGATATATCAGCCTAGTGTAATTGCCGAACATCATCGCGATCAACTCGGGATGGCGGTCGAACCCCATAGGACGCCAGACAAAGGCATCAAATTGTCGCACCAGAAAGTCGGTCAGATAGAACGCTGTAATCTCATCCGGATGAGCCGCGAATGCCGCGTTGCCTTCGAAGAACGAATAGCAATGCGGGCCTTCAATCATCTCGACGCCCAACTCGGCGCATTTGGCCTGCAGGTGCCCACCTGTGCCGCAGTCGGCATAGACCACAAAAACCGTCTCATAATCATCGCGGTGCGCGGTGACTGCATTTTCGACAGCCGGTGTGATCTTGTCGGGCCAAAGGTGCAGGTTTGCGGGCAAGCATTGCAGGTCCAGATGGTCCCAGCCGTTGGCCCGTTTCAACGCGAGGATTTCATGCGCAAGCGCACCGCAGGCGATCAACAGAACTCTACCTTGGGCGGCTGGCTGCAGACCCACGTTGGTGAACCGGCCGTCGTCGATATTTAGCGCCACAGCGACCGGCGCATCAACAACGCCGCGGCCAAAGCCGACAAACTGAGAAGCGCCAGCGGAAATCCTGCCTGTGTGGCAAGCGTCACTGTCAAACCTGCGGCGGCGATCACGGACAGGATCAGGGTAAGAAACACGGGCAATGGCATGAACAACCTCCTGTTCCCTAATACTTGGCGTGGAAGAAGGGCGATTCCAAGGGCCATCTGATGAAAAAGCCCCACTATCGGTGGGGCTTCGTCATGCAGATCGAGGATCAGGCACTGATCTGATTATGCTTTCGCAGCATATAGGCCTTGGCAGTTTCCACCGCCACAGCCGCATCGCGACAGTAAGCATCGGCACCGATCGCCCGGCTGAACTCTTCATTCAAAGGCGCACCACCCACCAGTACGATGTAGTCTTCGCGCATGCCCTTTTCCTTCAACGTGTCGATTACGACCTTCATGTAAGGCATGGTCGTGGTCAGCAGGGCCGACATGCCCAGAATGTCGGGCTTCTCTTCCTCCAGCGCCGCCAGATATTTTTCGACTGAATTGTTGATGCCCAGATCGCGCACCTCGAAACCGGCCCCCTCCATCATCATGCCCACCAGGTTCTTGCCGATGTCATGAATGTCGCCCTTGACGGTGCCGATCACCATCTTGCCCATGCGCGGTGCGCCGGTTTCTGCCAGCAACGGCTTGAGGATGAACATCCCCGCCTTCATCGCATTGGCTGCCAGCAACACTTCGGGCACGAACAGGATTCCGTCACGGAAGTCGGCCCCCACGATGGTCATCCCCGCGACCAACGCCTTGGTGAGCACGTCATAGGGGGTCCAGCCGCGTGCAAGAAGGATGTTTACGGCATCCTCGATCTCTTCCTTCAGCCCATCATAAAGATCGTCATGCATTTGCAGCACCAGTTCGTCATCGGACAGGTCGGCAAGGATGATTTCGTCGTCGGCCATCTGGCGCTCCTAGGACAAGTGTTTCTCGTCAATGGGGGATAAGTCGCAACTGCACTTTTCGGTTTCCGACATGCGCCGGATGAAAGCCGACAGCCGAGGTCGCCGGCGTGAAATCAATTGACATTTGTTCACACTACGTTCTGCGTTGACGATATGCTTGGCAAAGAAATTTTTCGTGTCCCCGTGCAGCGCGTAAAGGCGCGCGCGGCGCTTTCCAACGATGCCGGTCGGTTCGAGTCGCACCAGCGGATCACCGTCGATGACGGTTGGGCGCGCGAAGACGAACTGTCGTTGTTGCGCACCGAAGTGCGGCTGGAACGGGCGCGGTCGGCCATCACATACAACCGCCCGCCCGACTTGCCGTTCGATCGGTCTATCAACCCGTATCGCGGCTGCGAATATGGCTGCATTTATTGCTTTGCCCGCCCCAGTCATGCGTTTTTTAACCTGTCTCCGGATCTCGATTTTGAAACCCGGCTGATTGCGCGGCCCGGCGTCGGGGCTGTGCTGGACGCCGAACTGCGCAGCAGGGCCTACTGGGTCGCCCCGATTGCGATCGGCACCAACACCGACCCCTATCAACCGATCAAGGCGGAACACCGGATAATGCGCGACCTCGTTGGGGTGTTGGCCCGCTTTCATCACCCGTTGGCGATCACCACCAAAGGAACGCTGATCGAACGCGACCTTGATCTGCTGGCCCCAATGGCGGCGCAGGGTCTGCTGCGCGTCGGCATTTCGATCACGATACGGAACCCCGGCCCTGTCGCGCCGGTTGGAGCCGCGCGCGGCCACGCCGGCGCGGCGCTTGGCGATTATCCGCAAACTGGCGGTGGCAGGAATTCCGGTACGGGTCATGATCGCCCCGGTGATCCCGGGCCTTACGGAGCATGAACTGGAGCAGATACTCGCGGCGGCGGCGTGCGAGGCGGGGGCGGTTGCGGCATCGTGGATTGCGCTGAGCCTGCCGCTGGAAGTATCGCCCCTGTTTCAGGACTGGCTGGCGCAGAACGAGCCCGGTCGTGCACCACGGGTGATGCGGGCTGTCCGCGACATTCACGGCGGGCGCGATTATGACCCTGAATGGGGCACACGGATGCGAGGGCAGGGCCTATGGTCGGATATGATGACGCAACGGTTCGACAAGGCAGTGACCCGACTGCACTTGACCGCAAATCTGCCATCATTGCGCTCCGATCTGTTCCACCCGTCACCGCTGCCCGGCGATCATCTCGCTCTGTTCTGACCCTTTCTCACTGGCCCAAATATCCCGGGGGGGAGGTGCGCCAGCACCTCAGGGGGCAGCGCCCCCTTCCGACTTCAGCCGCGCCGTCCACGCCGTTCGCGCTTGGGATCGCCCGACGTGTCACCCGTGCCGTCCGACGCCGACGAAAAGCCGCCTAGCGCCGTCGAAATCGCGTCCAATGTCGGGCGCGGCCCCACAGGGCGGCTTTCCAGCGCCAAGCGCATCGTCAGCAGATGTTCGGGCATCGTGCCGCAACAGCCACCGATGATCCGCACCCCGGCGTCCCGCGCCAGCACCGCATATTCCGCCATCAATTCGGGCGTGCCGTCATAGTGGATATGGCCATCGTGATACTTTGGGATGCCTGCATTTCCCTTGGCGATCAATGGCCTGTCCGACCCTTGGGCGGCAAAGCCAAGGACGGTGCGTAACAGGTCGGAGGCACCCACCCCGCAGTTCGCGCCAAACGCGATCGGCGGGTTCGGCAGCTTTTCCACCATCTCGGCCATCGCGGAAGATGTCATGCCCATCATGGTGCGCCCGGCGGTGTCAAAGCTCATCGTGCCGCACCACGGCATCCCGGCAAGAGCGGCGGCGGCGGCGGCGGCCTTGTATTCTTCGGGTGCCGACATGGTTTCCACCCACAGCACATCCGCGCCCCCCGCCTTCAACCCCTCGGCCTGTTCGTGAAACATCTCGACCGCCAACGCGTGGGTCATCGTCCCCATCGGTTCGAAAATCTCGCCGGTCGGGCCAACCGAGCCTGCCACCACCACAGTGCGCCCGCAGGCATCGGCAAGCTCTCGTCCAAGAGCCGCACCCACCCGATTAAGCTCGTGGACCTGGCCTTGCAGGTCATGCAGCTTCAGACGGCTGGCGTTGCCGCCAAAGGTGTTGGTCAGAAAGATGTCCGATCCTGCATCGATTGCACCGCGATACAAAGCGCGAATTTTTTCGGCCTCGTCAATGTTCCACATCTCGGGCGGATCACCTGATGACAGCCCCATGTTGAACAGGTTGGTTCCCGTTGCCCCATCGGCCAACAGCCAATCGCGGGTCGACAATAGCTTGGAGAGGGCATCTTGGGGCATCGGAACCTCGGGTCGGCAGAGTTATTTGCCCCGTCTGTGCCACGGTCGCCGGGCCGTGGCAAACCCATATTCCGCATGATCGTGTTCGGTTTGCCGCAAGCTCGGCGGCGCCGCGATGGCACGGGCGATCTCGCAAGCGGCCAGCGCCATTGCCGCACGGTGCGGGGCGGCCAAATACAACGGCTGCCATCGGGGGGCGAACGCGGCCTTGAACTGCAACAATCCCGCTCCGTCGCGGCCAAGCCGGATCAGTGCCCGGTCCACAGGCAACGACCCCCCGAACGCAGCCTCTGGCACGGCGGCGAGAGACAGTCGGGGCACCAGCCGCCGATCCGCCTCGGCTATTGCGGCGGCGATCAGCGCGTGCACCGTGCCATCGGGCGCATCGAAGCTGTGCCGCATCAGGTCCAGCACCCATTCCGCAGGTCCGGGATGAAATGTGGCAAACCCGACCAACCGCCCCTCGCGCCACGCCAGAAACACCTGTTGTTGCCTGACATAGTCGGGTGCATAGCGCCCCATGGAAAACCCGCGCTCGCCGCCATGCGCACCGGCCCACCTTGCGGCGATCCGGCCCATCTCGGCCAGCGGCAGCGTGTCGGCTTGCAATACGGTCACGCCCGCAGCCTCGGCTCGGCGCAACTTGCGCCGCAAGCCCGCCCGCGCGGATATCGCATGGTTGAAATGACGCGGGTCGATCCATGCCTCGCGCGCGACGCGCGCCACCTGCCAGCCTTGGCTGCGCGCCAGTGCGGCCGTCCGCCCAGTGCATTTGTAGATGGCAGGCCAGCGGTCAGACCGATCAGCCGCCGAAGCTAGGTTGCGCAGGGCGCTGCCCGAGGCTTGCACCGGATCGAACATCCCCACCAGCATATGCGGGGTACGCCCCACCAGCCAGTGGCCAGAGGCCAGACGGCGATGTTCCCCCTGCACTTCGATCAATGTTTCGGCCCGCACTTTTGCCAATTGGCCTGCCACACCCGGCAGGGCGACAGGTGAAGGTCGCGGCCCGATGGCGGCGAAGATCCCGCCCAACACGGCGGGCAGCGCATAATAGGCCATCCGCCACGCCAGAATTGCCGCCAGAACAGGCTCTTGTGGCGCGGCGGGCAGCAAGGCCAGAAAAGTCACTTCGAATGCCCCAACCCCGCCCGGCGCCCCTGACACCAGTCCGGCCCCCTGCGCGATCAAAAACGCGGGCAAAAGGGTAAGAAACGCAAGGCCAGCCTCTGGCGGCATCAACACTTGCAGCGCCAGCGCCGCCGCGATCGTATCGACGGCCGCAAGGCCGACCAAGCGCCCTTGAGTGAACAGGTTCGGCCCGCGCCGCATCCGGTGGGGCCAAAGCAGCGTCGTCGCCACCGCCAGCGCAGCGATCCCCAGCACCCCGGTCGCAACCAGCCGAAACGGAGCCGCAGGCAGGATCAGCAGCACGATGGCAGTGACCACCGCCCAGCCCGCCAGAAACGACAGCGCCACCGCGACGGTCAACCGGGCGGCCATCCCGGGTGCCTGCCCGGGCAGCATCCGGAGCCGGAGCACCGTGCCTGTGATCATCCCCATGCCCAACATCTGGCTGACGGCGATAGCGCAAACCCCAGCGCGACGGGCGACGGCCGGTGCAACCCCTGATTCGAGATAGCGGTGCACAACGGCATCATAGCGCCCGACAGCCCAGAAACTGGCTGCAGTCGCAGCGATGGCGAGGCCCCATTGCAACGCTTGAACATCTGAAAGGGCGCGACGGACGGCTGCCGCGTCCAAATCGGTCAGCCGGATGGCCAGCAACCACAAAAACAGTCCGGCCAATCCCAAAGTCAGTCCGGCACGGGCCACAATCCGGGGGACACGGTCCGCGACCGCGCCAATACTATAATCTTGCATCCACCGTCCCCGCAGCGCCCACACGTTCCCCAGATGCAGCCTAGCCGGGTCAGAGTAACAAAGAGCTTAACGGATCAAATCCGCACTATTGCCGGGCCTGACGCCCAAACCAAGGATCAGATTTCGATCATCAATTGTGCCTTGGCCTCGCTTAGCAGGAGGCCCATCTTGCCGCGGACCTCGTCAGCCGTCACGCGACCGGAAAGGTCGCCCACGACCTTGCGCACGACGTCTTCAGATCCGGCCTGCTCGAAATCGGCCCTGACCACCTCAAGCGCATAGGCCGCTGCATCGTCGCTTGTCTTGCCCATCATCTCGGCCGCCCACAACCCCAGCAGCTTGTTGCGCCGCGCCTCGGCACGAAACTGCATATCGGCATCGTGGGCAAACTTGTTTTCGAAAGCATTTTCGCGGTCGTCAAAAGTGGTCATGGCGGGGCCCTCTTGGGTCTCGGGTTGCAGTCTGTTTCCATATGACCACACTGGACCTCTGCCGCAAGGCCCGAAGACAGCAGGGTGCCTTGCGACCTTTCGCACATTGGCTTAGAAGCGCGGTACATCAGGCAGGACGCAACGCGACCTGTCCATTGCCATTCCAAACGGAGCGTTCATGGCACGTCGCAAGAAGGTCTACGAAGGCAAGGCAAAAATCCTCTACGAAGGTCCGGAACCGGGAACCTTGATCCAATATTTCAAGGATGATGCAACGCCGGGACAGGCCACGCCGATTCAGACTGCCAGCGAAGGCAAGGGGGTTTTGAACAACCGTCTGTCGGAATTTTTCATGTCCGGGTTGAACAGCATCGGCGTGCCCACCCATTTCATCCGCCGCATCAATATGCGCGAGCAACTGGTTCGGATGGCCGAGATCATTCCGCTGGAAGTCGTCGTGCGCAACTTCGCCGCCGGCGATATCTCTACCCGGCTTGGCATTCCAGAAGGCACGCCGCTGCCGCGCCCGATTGTGGAATACTACTACAAGGATGATCGGCTGGCGTCGCCGCTGGTCAGTGAGGAACATATTATTGCCTTTGGTTGGGCGACCCAGCAGGATCTGGACGACGTTGTCGCTTTGGCCTTGCGGGTCAATGACTTTTTGTCGGGTGTGATGATGGGGGTGGGCATTCGGCTTGCTGATTTCCGGATAGAGGTCGGCCGGGTCTGGGAGGGCGACTTCATGCGCCTGATCGTGGCCGACGAGATCAGCCCCGACAGTTGCCGGTTGTGGGACATGCGCGCGGTGGTCGAGCGTGGCGACGGCCAACCACCCGCTGATCCCGGTCCGCTGGTCGATGTTTATGCCGAACTCGCCCGTAGGTTGGGCGTGATGCCGTCGAATGTGACGCATGCCGCAAAGCCGAGCCTGATCAACTGAATGTCCGGGGAAGACCGATGAAAGCGCGCGTTACGGTCATGCTGAAACAAGGCGTCCTCGATGTGCAGGGCGAGGCGGTCCGCCATGCCTTGGGCAGTCTGGGATTTGCCGGGGTCAACGGCGTGCGGCAGGGCAAGGTGATCGAGCTTGACCTCACCGCACCCGACGCCGCGACCGCCGAGACAGAGGTGCAGGTGATGTGCGAGCGGTTGTTGGCGAACACTGTGATCGAAAGCTACTGCATCGAGATTGTCTGACCGTGGCAAGCGGGAGTTTCACGTTTCCCCACCCGCCAAGAAGAGCGGGGGTTTCACACCCCCGCACCCCCGTGGGATATTTATGAACAGATGAAGGGGCGGACCCTTTCGAAACGGAGTGTTGGACCATGAAAGCCGCTGTCGTGACCTTTCCCGGATCGAACTGCGACCGCGATCTGGCCTTGGGGTTTGAACTGGCCGGCTTTCAGGTCACGCGGGTCTGGCACAAGGACACGGCGCTACCTGCGGGGACAGATGTCGTGGGGGTGCCGGGGGGGTTTTCGTTTGGCGATTATCTGCGCTGTGGGGCGATCGCAGCACAATCCCCGATTGCTAGGGCAATCGTGGCACACGCTGCACGGGGCGGCTATGTTCTCGGGGTGTGCAACGGGTTTCAGGTGCTGACCGAAATGCGGTTGTTGCCCGGTGCCTTGATGCGCAATTTGCAACTTAAATTCTTGTGCAAGGTCGTAGGGTTGACCATCTGTGCCGACAGCGCCTTCACGGCCAACCACACGCGGGGTGCGCGGATCGCCCTGCCGATTGCACACCATGACGGCAACTATACCATCGATGTGGACGGTTTGGCACGGTTGCAGGGCGAAGGGCTTGTGGCGTTCCGGTATACCGAAAATCCAAACGGGTCGATGGACGACATCGCAGGCGTGCTGTCCGATAACCGCCGAGTGCTGGGTCTGATGCCACATCCGGAACGTGCAGTCGAGGCGGCGCAGGGCGGCACCGATGGGGCGGCCTTGTTTGCCGGCCTGATGGGCGGGATGGCGCTGGCCTGAACGGAATTGTGGGGCTGTCGCTTGAGACGGCTTCGGGCTTGAGCCTAAAGTGCCGCCATGCAGGACGATCGTCAACCCTACACCCCGGATCGGTCCGGTGCCTCGCCCCAAAGTCCGGGGCCTGAGGCCGTGCGGTCCGCTGTCCTGGAGCCTGACAAGCTGGAGCCTGACAAACTGGGGCCCGATGTCGTGGGGCCGGATGTCGTTGGGGCGGTGTCGTGGTGGGTCAAGCTGGCCGTGGTCGTGCTGGTCCTGTTGGCGGTGGGTGTGGTGCTGATCACCAACCGCTGGTTGTCCGAAAGTTTCACTGAAACCACCCGCAACCGGGCCGAACTGCGGCTTGCGCTGTATTCTGGCAACCTGACCTCGGAATTGCAGCGCACCTCGGTCGTTCCGCTGTTGCTGTCGGGCGATCCGGCAATTTCGGCCGCGTTGATCAAACGAGACTATTCTGTAACATCTTTGCGGCTGATTCAGGTGCAAGCCGAAATTGGTGTCGCCTCGATCCTGCTGCTGGACGCGGAGGGTCGGACCGTTGGGGCGACGAACCGTAATCTGCTTGGCAAAAGCTTCAGCGGCAGTGCATTGTTCGTGGATGCGCAGCGCAGCAGGGATACGGTCTTTACCGTCTCGCCGCGCCCCGGCAATGGCTATGACTTTACCTATTCGCGGATTGTGCAGGTGAATGGGCAGCCGATGGGTGTCATCGTCGTGGCCGCCGATCTGATGAAATACGAGCGCGCATGGGCCGGGCTGCAAGATGCTGTTCTGATTACGGATTCGCAGGGAACTGTGATCCTTGCCACACAGCCGCGCTGGCGCGGGGCGCCGCTGGATCAGGTTCTGTCAGCGGGAGCGGTTCCGACGGCGCTGAACCGTGCGCTGAAAGGGGCCGCCGACTGGGCGCAGGACCCGCCTGATGCCTATGTCAGCGGCGAGGGCGTGCTGCGCACCGATACCCGAGTGCCGTTTCGGGGTTGGCGGATGGTATCGTTCACCACTTACGATTCGGTGCGCGAACGGGTCAATGGCGTTCTGGCGTTGGAAATCATGGGCTTTGCCATTCTGGCCGCGCTGACCTTTTACATGCTGTCGCGAAGGGCGTGGTCGCAAAGCATGTCGTTACGCGCTGAATCCGCCGAACTTCGCCTGCTGAACGCGCGGTTGCAGCGCGAGATCGCTGAACGCGAGAAGGTGCAAAAGGACCTTGCCGTGGCCGAGCTGACGCTGGCTCAATCGTCGAAACTGGCGGCTTTGGGCGAGATGTCGGCGGCGGTCAGTCACGAGCTTAACCAGCCGCTGGCCGCGATGAAAACCTATCTGGCCGGCGCGCGGCTTTTGTTGCAACGCAAGCGCCCCGAAGAGGCCCTGAGCAGTTTTCAGCGGATCGACGATCTGATCGACCGGATGGGAGCGATCACCCGGCAGTTGAAGTCTTACGCGCGAAAAGGCGGTGAAGCCTTTGAACCGGTAGATATTCGTGGCTGTTTGTCGGCAGCGCTTTCGATGATGGAACCACAGTTGAAACTGCGCGTTGTGAAGATAACGCGGACCTTGCCGCGCAGCCCGGTGATGGTGATGGCCGACAGGCTGCGCTTGGAACAGGTCATCATCAACCTGTTGCGCAATGCGCTGGATGCGATCAAGGACAGCACGAAGCCGCAGATAGACCTGATTCTGTCGGCGGGAGAAATCGCGACGCTGACTGTCCGGGACAATGGGCACGGGATCGCGAATCTCGATAACCTGTTCGAACCGTTTTACACGACCAAGAAGGCGGGCGAAGGCGTTGGCCTGGGGCTGGCGATCAGTTCCGGTATCGTTACCGACCTGGGCGGACGACTCACTGCACGGAACGCGCCTGATGGCGGTGCCGTGTTCGAAGTGCAATTGCCCATTTTGGGCGCATACATAAAAGCAGCAGAATGAGGTGCCCATGGCCCGCGCAATGAAAGTGGCGATTGTCGATGACGAGGCCGATATGCGGCAGTCGATCAGCCAGTGGCTGGCGCTTTCCGGTTTCGATACAGAGAGTTATCCATCGGCCGAAGAAGCCCTGAAGGCGATCGGCCCCGAGTTTCCGGGTGTGGTGGTCAGTGACATCAAGATGCCGGGCATGGACGGGATGGCGTTTTTGAAGCGATTGATGGGGATGGACAGCGGCTTGCCTGTGATCCTGATCACCGGGCATGGCGACGTGCCGATGGCGGTCGAGGCAATGCGGGTGGGGGCGTTCGATTTTCTTGAAAAGCCGTTCAATCCCGACCGGATGACCGAACTGGCCAAACGCGCGACGCAGAGCCGGCGGCTGACTCTGGACAACCGCGCGCTGCGGCGGGAACTGTCGGACGGGACGATCCTGATGAAGAAACTGATCGGCACCAGCGCCGTGATGGAGCGGTTGCGTGAGGATATTCTCGACCTTGGTCAGGCAGATAGCCATGTCTTGATCGACGGAGAAACCGGCACGGGCAAGACGCTGGTGGCTCATGCGCTGCACGCCGTGGGCTCGCGCGGCGGGCGGAAGTTCGTCACCGTGTCCTGTGCGGCATGGTCCGAAGATCAGTTGACGGCCAAACTGTTCGGCCCTGTCGAGGATGGCGCGATCCCGCTGGTCGAAGAGGCCCGGGGCGGCACGATCTGCCTTGAGGATATCGAGGCGCTGCCGCACGCCCTGCAATCGCGGCTGCTGGCGCTGATAAACGAACAGGGCACACCGCCCGACACCAGAATCATCGCGATCTGCAACGACCACGCGCCCGACAAGACCGTGGAGGACGCGCTGCGCCCCGATCTGTTCTACCGTTTGGGGGCGATGACCATCGTTTTGCCTCCCTTGCGGTCGCGCGGCGAGGATATTTTGACTTTGTTCACGGGCATGTCCGAACAGTTTGCCGAGGAATACGGCTGTGGCGCGCCGCAGGTGACGGCGCAGGAGGCAGCACAGTTGCTGCAAGCCCCATGGCCCGGTAACGTGCGGCAACTGGTGAATATCGCCGAACGCGCCGTGCTGCAGAACCGTCGGGGGTCTGGGTCGATTGCCAGTCTGTTGATGGCCGACAATGAAAGCAGCGGGCCTGCGATGACCACCGAAGGCAAGCCACTGAAGGATTATGTCGAGGCATTCGAGCGGATGCTGATCGACAACACCATGCGGCGGCACAAGGGCAGCATCGTCGCGGTGATGGATGAGTTGTGTCTGCCTCGACGGACACTGAACGAGAAGATGGCGAAGTATGGGTTGACGCGCAGTGACTATGTCTGACAGGTATAATTTTATCTAACATCCTGATTTCGAAGCAAAATAGTGTTAAGTCATCTGTGCACCTCTGGTGTATATGGAACGGCATGGGCGGCGAGTTTACGTAGCGCACGTTATGGCTGTGGGGCGGGTTGAACCGCGACCCACAACCGTGACGTGCGGTTCCGTCGCAAATGACCCATTGTCATTGGGGATTATTTGCCGCTAATGTAACCATCTGTGGGGTTTTCCCAATGATGAAATTCTCTGACCCCCTTTGTGATGCGATAAACCGTGCCGACCGGGGGGCAGCCGGATCGGCCTGAAGGCCGTGTTATTGCCCGCATCGTCGATACCGACAGTGGGCTGTTGTAGTGGCCCCTGAACGGGGTCGGAATGTGAACCGCGATGGCGCGAGCGACAGAAACGGCGAAAAGCGAGGGGTGTCCACCGGGCACGGCCCGCCTGACGCCTGTCCCGCGACTTGCCCGAACAAGTCGCCTTTTTCGCAATGATTTTACCTTCGGTCCGCCGAGGGTTGTTTTGTGTGCCGGGCGCAATGGACCCACATGTCAAAGAAAATGCTTATCGACGCGACACATGCCGAGGAAACTCGGGTGGTCGTGGTTGACGGAAACAAGGTCGAAGAGTTCGATTTTGAAACCCTGAACAAGCGCCAGCTTGCCGGGAACATCTATATGGCCAAGGTGACGCGGGTCGAGCCGTCGTTGCAGGCGGCCTTTGTCGATTACGGCGGCAACCGCCACGGCTTTCTTGCTTTTGCCGAAATTCACCCGGATTATTATCAGATTCCGGTGGCCGACCGCAAAGCTTTGCTGGAAGAAGAGCGCGCATTCAACCGCGCCGAAGATGAGGAAGACAACCGTCCCCGCCGGTCGTCCCGCCCGCGCCCCGCATCGCAATCCGCAGCGTCGTCCAGTCGGGGCGATCCGGTGCAGACGGCAGACATCAACGGTATGGACGTGGTTGATCTGGGCGAGGAAACCGACGCTGATGCGTTGGTCGAAACCCGCACCGATGCAGTGCATCTGCCGCACGACGATGGCGGGCATGTTGACGGCGGTCATTCGTATTCTGACCCTGCGCCTGCCACAGAAGGCGACGACGGGGATGCACCGTTCCGGGCGATCGACCACGCATCAGACACGGATGACGAAATCGAATCCATCGCCGAAGAAGATGTGTCAGAAGAAATCAGCGCGCCGCGTCGTCCGCGTGCCCGACGCTACAAGATTCAAGAGGTGGTCAAAGTTCGCCAGATCCTTCTGGTGCAGGTCGTCAAGGAAGAGCGCGGCAACAAGGGGGCTGCGCTTACCACCTATCTTTCGTTGGCCGGTCGCTATTGCGTGCTGATGCCGAACACCGCGCGCGGCGGCGGGATTTCCCGCAAGATCACTGTGGCGGCCGACCGCAAGAAACTGAAGGAAATTGCAAACGAGATCGAGGTGCCGGAAGGCGCCGGTCTGATCATCCGCACTGCGGGGGCCAAGCGGACCAAGCCGGAAATCAAACGCGATTACGAATACCTGATGCGGCTGTGGGAACAGATCAGGGAACTGACGCTGAAATCCATCGCGCCGGCGGCGATCTATGAGGAAGGCGATCTGATCAAACGGTCGATCCGCGATCTGTACTCCCGCGAGATCGACGAGATTCTTGTCGAAGGCGAGGCTGGCTACCGCACCGCCAAGGACTTCATGCGGATGATCATGCCCAGCCATGCGCGCGTTGTGGTCCCCTATGCAGAACAGATGCCGCTTTTTGCCAAGTATCAGGTCGAAAGCTATCTCGGCGGGATGTTCAACCCGACGGTGCAACTGAAATCCGGTGGTTACATCGTGATCGGGATCACCGAAGCGCTGGTCGCCATCGACGTGAACTCGGGCCGGTCCACCCGCGAAGGGTCGATCGAGGACACCGCGCTGAAGACCAACCTTGAAGCCTGCGACGAGGTGGCGCGCCAGTTGCGTTTGCGCGACCTGGCCGGTCTGATCGTGATCGACTTCATCGACATGGAAGAGCGCAAGAATAACGCTTCCGTCGAGAAACGTTTGAAAGACAAGCTGAAAACCGATCGCGCGCGGATTCAGGTGGGGCGGATCAGCGGCTTTGGCCTGATGGAGATGAGCCGTCAACGGCTGCGTCCCGGCATGCTGGAATCGACCACGCAACCTTGTGCGCATTGCCACGGCACCGGGTTGATCCGGTCGGACGACTCGCTTGGCCTGCAGGTGCTGCGCGCGTTGGAAGAAGAAGGCACGCGCAAGCGGTCCAAAGAGGTGCTGCTGCGTGCGCCGATCGGGATCGTCAACTTTCTGATCAACGGCAAGCGCGAGCATATCGCGCTGATCGAGGCCCGCTATGGGATGAGCGTGCGGATCGAATGTGATCCGGTGATGATCAGCCCCGACTACACGATCGAAAAGTTCAAGACCGCGACGCGGGTGGTGTCAGAACCCACGCCGGTGATTTCGGGCAATGCCAGCTTGATGGGGGCGGCTGTTGACGAGGATGACGACCTGAGCCTCGACTTTGAAGACGAGGTCGCCGAGGAGGAGGCCGAGGTCGAGGTTGTCGTAGTGGCACCTGCTGAAGATAACGGCATGGGTGCGCCCGGCAAGAAGAAGCGCCGGCGGCGTCGTCGCAAGAAGGGCGGGGCGGGGCAGGGTGGCGAGGCAGCCGATAGCGATCTGGCAGATGGCGACGAGTCAGACGACGGCGACGATGATAGCGACGACGACGGCGAAGAAGTGGGCGAGACGGTCGCGGCAAAACCGGCAGCGGCTGCGGTTGAACCTGTCGTTGCTGTCGCCGTGGACGAGACCGCGGCACCCGAGGCACCGCTGAAGAAGCCTACGACCCGGTCGCGCACCAGCAAGGCGAAAACGGCGGCTCTGGCTGCTGCTGGCGAAGATGCGGCAGAGGCTCCTCCCAAGCCCAAATCGCCCTCGCGCGCCCGCACTGCCAAGCCGAAATCGCCGGCCAAATCGACCGAGCCAGGAGCCAAGGCTGCTGCCTCCGCAGTTGCCGAGCCCGAAGCCGCCTTGGACACGGCCCCTCCGGTGCCAGAGCGCGCGTCGGAGGCGATCGACACCCATCCGTCCGATCCCGGATCGGCTGAACCTGTTGGGCAGGTCGCGTTGCAGCCCGATCCGCAGGACTCCCCCGCATCGCCCGAGCCTGCCTTGGCCGCAGACGCAGACGACGACTCCGGCAAACCCAAGCGCCGGGGTTGGTGGTCGCTCGGCCGCTAGGCAAACCCAGGGGGCGGCGGGCAACCTGCCGTCCTCAAGTCTTGCAGCGGATCAGATAGCGGTGTGCTGTCCCTTCGGCAAAGGCTCCCAGAAACTGATGCCCGGTCTGGTCGCAAAAGTGCGGCACATCGACGGCGGCCATCGCATCTGTTGCAATCAGTGCCAGAACCTGGCCCGCCGCCATGCCCCGCAGCCGCTTTTGCGCCTTCAGGACCGGCAAGGGGCACAAGAGCCCCGTGCAATCGACCTCGATATCCCACTGCATTGGTTCTCCATCCCTTTGTTCACAGATATATCCGTCTGCGGCCCCTGACCTGAACCAAAGGCACCTTCCCACGTCAATGTGACGCCTTGCCAGAGTGACGGGCCGCGAAAAACCCGCTACGTCGGATGAAAAGGAGCCTGTTCATGTTTGGCATCGACATCATAGACGCAAGTCTGCTGCCCGCGATGACGGTCGCACTGATGGCCGGGTTCCTGTCGTTCCTCAGCCCTTGCGTGCTGCCTATCGTGCCGCCGTACCTTGCCTACATGAGCGGGATTTCGGTGGGCGAGATGCGGGCAGGGCGGTCGGCGTTGCTGGCCGCGGTGTTTTTCGTGCTGGGGCTGTCCACGGTTTTCATGCTGCTGGGGTTCACCGCTTCGGTCTTTGGCGTGTTCTTTCTGGGCAATGCCGATACATTTGCCATGCTGGCGGGGATCGTCGTGATGGTGTTTGGCGCGCATTTTCTGGGGGTGATCCGCATTGGGTTTCTGAACCGCGAGTTGCGGGTCGATGCGGGTCAGCAGGGCGGGTCGGCGTTTGGGGCCTATGTTCTGGGGCTGGCTTTTGCCTTCGGTTGGACGCCATGCATCGGGCCGCAACTGGGGGCGATCCTGTCGTTGGCGGCGCAAGAGGCATCGGTGTCGCGCGGCACCACCCTGCTCGGGGTCTATGCGCTGGGGCTTGGCATTCCGTTCTTGCTGGTGGCCGCATTTTTCCCCCGGTTGGGTGGGGTGATGGCGTTCTTCAAGCGGCACACCGAAAAGATCGAACGGATCATGGGCCTTTTGTTATGGACCGTCGGATTGCTGATGCTGACAGGGGGCTTTTCGCAGTTTTCTTACTGGCTGCTGGAAAACGTTCCATTCTTGGCGATGTTGGGTTGAATCTCCCTTAGATTTGTCCAAATCCCCGGTCATAGTTTAAGGATGATCATGGGTGGACCAGAACAGGAGTTTCGGCGGCGGGTGTTCTACATCCCCGGCTTTGATCCGGTTCATCCACGCCGTTATCGCGAGTTGTATCGCCGTGAAGGCACAGCGCAGGCTGCGATTTCAAGCTATGAGCTTGGGTTGCAGCCAAAGACCGTGAAGGGGCCTTATGGCTGGCGGGTGACTGGGCAGGGGGCTGTGGCCGATGTCGAGGTTCTGGTGTGGTCTGATATCGTCAAGGAGTCGATGGACCCGTCGATTGCCGCGACTTATTGGCAGTTGCTGCGCACTGTTTGGACCTATGTCGGGTCGGGCGCGCTGTTTCGGCTGATGCGGTTGCGCAAGGGGCCGATGATTGCGGCGCTGTATCCGATCGGGATGCTGCTGTTGCAATTGGTGCTGGCGGTGCTGGCGGGCTGGGGGATGGGCCGCGCGCTGGGTTTGCTGCATCCGGCCTTGGGTTGGGTTGCGGGGTTGGCCTTGGCCATTGCGGTGCTGCGGCTGTTTCGTCGGTATGACAACCGGCTGTTAGCCTACTACCTGATGCATGATTATGCTTATTCTGCCCAGTCAAATGGAGCAAATCCACCCGAATTGGAGGCCCGCATGGTTGCATTTGGACAAGCGGTGGGTGAGGCGCTGCGCGGTGACTTTGATGAGGTTCTGCTGGTTGGCCATTCGTCTGGCGCGCATCTGGCGGTGTCGGTGTTGGCCGATCTGATCCGGGTGGGGCTGACTGATCCGCGCCCGGCCTTGGGGTTGCTGACGCTGGGGCATGTGGTGCCGATGGTGTCGTTTTTGCCCCAAGCCACCCGGCTGCGCGCGGATCTGCATTATCTTTCGGCGCGCGACGAGGTCACTTGGGTCGATGTGACCGCCCCCGGCGATGGCTGCGCTTTTGCGTTGTGCGACCCGGTGGCGGTGACCGGTGTAGCTCCTGCGGGCAAGAAGTGGCCGTTGGTCGTGTCGGCGGCATTCACCAAAACGCTGTCGCCCGAACGCTGGAAGGAACTGCGCTGGAAGTTTTTCCGGCTGCATTTCCAGTATCTGTGCGCCTTTGATCGGCCCGGCGACTATGACTATTTCCAGATCACAGCGGGGCCTTTGACGCTTGCCGACCGGTACCGTGACCGCAAACCGTCTGCCAGCCGGATCGAGACGCCCACCTCGGGCTACAGGTCGATGGCATGAAGCAGTCAGACCTTGCGCCCAAGCCGGTTCCACGCCCCGACCGGGTGTCGCTGTTGCAGTACATGCGGCTTTTTCGCGCTGACCTGTTGTCGGCGCAACCGGCGCGACTTTATCGCGCGTGGATGGCTGAATTCCGCACGCCGTTTTTCCGCAGCTATCTGTGCAATGATCCAGCGCTAGTGGCGCGGGTGCTCAAGGAACGGCCCGATGATTTCCCTAAGTCGGGGCGGATTGCCGAAGGGTTGCGACCGCTGTTGGGCAATTCCGTGTTCGTGACGAATGGCGAGGTGTGGAAGCGGCAGCGGCGCATCATCGACCCAGCGTTTGAGGGGGGCCGTTTGCGCGACACCTACCCTGCGATCTGGGCGGCGGGGCAGGCGTCTGTCGCGCGCATGAAGACTGGGGTGGTCGAGGTCGAAGAAGAAATGAGCCACGCGGCGGCGGATGTGATCTTTCGCACGCTGTTTTCGATCCCGATCGAGCATGAAATCGCCAGCGCCGTGTTCACCGAGTTTCGCACCTACCAAAGCACCCAGCCCATCCTGAACCTTGCGGCCTTTGTGCCGCTGCCGTCGTGGATGCCACGGTTTCACCGACGGGCCACCAAAACTTCGGCCGCCGTGATCCGGGGGCTGATCACCCGACTGACGGAAGGCCGCGCGGCCCAGATTGCGGCAGGGACGGCGCCGGACGACCTTGCGACGAAGATCATGGTGACGGCCGATCCGGTGACGGGTCAGCGGTTTGAAACGCAGGAAATGGTCGATCAGGTCGCGATCTTCTTTCTGGCGGGGCATGAAACCAGTGCGTCGGCTCTGGCGTGGGCGCTGTATCTGCTGGCGACTCATCCGGACGTGCAGAACCGGGTGGCGGCAGAGGTTGCAAGTTTGGGCGATACTCCCGATTTCAGCCAGCTTTCGCGGTTGAAATTCACCCGCGATGTGTTTCGCGAGGTGTTGCGGCTGTATCCTCCGGTGCCGATGATGGTGCGTCAAAACGCGAAGCCGGAAGAAATGCGGGGGCGGTTGGTTGCACGGGCCGCACAGATCGTTTTGTCGCCGTGGCATCTGCACCGGCATGAACGCTTGTGGTCCGCGCCCGACGATTTCGACCCCGACCGTTGGGGGCGGGACGACAACAAAAAGTCTGTTCGCGACGCCTACCTGCCATTTTCCAGCGGCCCACGCGTGTGCACCGGCGCGGGGTTTGCGATGGTCGAAGGCGTGGTGTTGCTGGCGCTGCTGCTGCGCACCTTTCGGTTTGTGCCGATAGAAGGGCGCGTCCCGGTACCGGTGGCTCATTTGACGGTACGGGCAAAGGACGGTATTCACCTTGCCGTTCATGCGCGCGAATCTGCTTGAAATCCGGTGTGCATCAGATCATACGCAAGCCGAAGCCTGCGCCTAAA
>Ga0105050_10002058_pt1 | contig 29335 bp, 24 predicted proteins | sample FRY01_FD_78088 | JGI IMG/M metagenome (GOLD analysis project Ga0105050, IMG submission 78088) | Freshwater microbial communities from Lake Fryxell liftoff mats and glacier meltwater in Antarctica - FRY-01 | ecosystem: Environmental > Aquatic > Freshwater > Ice > Glacier meltwater ...
ATCATGGTGCGGCCTTTGGCGTCTGATGTCGCGCACATACTAACCCCGTCTGCGCGGGGCAAGCGTTCAGGCGCGGCGCAGCAGACCCTGCAACCGACCTCAGTTGGAGGCGGTCAGCACCGGCTGACGGTAGAACAGATGCGCGCCGATGGCCGCAGTCTGGGGAAAACGTGCCGCCCATGACGGGCTGACAGCGCGGGTGTGGTAATGCGTGGCGCCATTGGTCAGGCTACGCGGCGCACCCGAGAGCATCGCGCTCGCCACCCGGCCCACGACCGCATAGGCACCACGGTCCGTGATCGCGTCCGAAATCCCGTCGCAGGTATAGGTAAACTGGCAGGCATATAGCCGCCCGGTGCCCTGATTGACCACAGCGCAGACAGAACCCGGATAGGCGCGGCTATCGACCCGGTTCAGGATCACTTCGGCCACGGCAAACATGCCATCCAGCGTCTCGCCACGCGCCTCGAAGTAGAGCGCCTGGGCCAGACATTCCCATTGCACACCGCTGCCAGCGGGTGCCTGTGCATATTGTTGCTGTGCGGTGCTGGCCGGGGCGGCGACGGCGGCAACCGGTGCTGCAGCGGCGGTTTGCTGTGCTGCAAGGGCCGTCCCCAACGCGGCATCGGGAGGTGCGGCCAGCGCCGAAAGCCGCGTCAGCGGCACCACATCGAGCGCCTCGCGTTCCAGTTCCAACAATGCTCCGAGCCTGCTCGCGAGAACTTCGTCCGCCAAAGCCCCGGAAACAAACCCGAAACTCACCAAACCACACAAAGTCATGCTTACGAGCCAACGCCCGGAATTGATCCGCATTCTTTCGCCCCAGGTTCCACACGGTGCAGCCCCGTGCAGGCAGGGGTTTGGGTAAGGTAAACAAATCCTTCTGTCTACCCGCGCATTACCTATAGGTCAGCCTGCCACTCAACCAGAAGGATTAAGTTCACAATACATGGGGTTGCAATGCGATCTTAATACTATGTCTGCTTTTTTCGCCGGTCGGCAATCGCCAGTTGAGCGGCGGAAAGTCGCGCAACAGGCACACGAAAGGGCGAGCAAGAGACATAGTCAAACCCCTGCTGTCGGCAAAATTCGATCGCCTTGCGGCTGCCGCCATGTTCGCCGCAGATCGACAGGACCACCTCGGGCCGGCCTTTACGCCCGCGTTCGGCACCGATCTTGAGCAGTTCTCCGACCCCCTCGATATCGAGCGAATGGAACGGATCTTCTTCATAGACGCCTTGGCGCACGTAGGCCGACATGAACCGCCCGGCATCGTCACGGGACAGGCCATAGGTCATCTGGGTCAGGTCGTTCGTCCCGAATGACAGGAACGAGGCATGCAGCGCAATATCGGCGGCACGCAATGCCGCACGTGGCGTTTCCACCATGACCCCAAGGCGATAGGCAAAATCTATGCCGGTGGCAGAGCGCACCCTGCTTGCCACTGCGTCGATCCGTGCTTTGACCAGTTCGACCTCGCGCATGGCGCTGACCAGCGGAATCATCACCTCTGGCACCACCGGATCGCCTTTGCGGGAAGCCTCGACCGTCGCCTCGAATATGGCGCGGACCTGCATTTCGTAGATCTCGGGTACGGTGATCCCCAGACGTACTCCGCGCATCCCCAACATCGGGTTATATTCGGCCAGCGCCTCGACCCGTGCCACCACATCCGACAGCGGCAGCGCCAGCGCCTCGGCCAGATCGCGCATCCCGGTTTTGTCGGAGGGCAGGAATTCGTGCAGCGGCGGGTCAAACAGGCGGATACAGACCGGCTGCCCCTGCATGATTTCAAAGATCGCGGCAAAATCGGCGCGCTGCATCGGCAAAAGCCGGTCGAGCACGGCGCGCCGGTCATCCGCATCCTTGGCAAAGATCATCTCGCGCATCATGCCGATGCGATCGCCTTCGAAAAACATATGCTCGGTCCGACAGAGCCCGATCCCCTGCGCCGCAAAATTGCGCGCGGTGCGGGCGTCGGCGGGCGTGTCGGCATTGGCGCGCACGCCGATATCGCGGAACTGATCAGCCCAGCCGAGCAACGTCTGAAACGCAGGGTCGAGTGCCGCCTCCAACATCGCGGGCTCTCCGGCCAGAACGTCGCCCGAGGTGCCATCGACGGTTATCACCGCACCTTCGTCAAAGCTGCGGCCATCGGGGCCATGGATCAGGCGGCGCTTGCGGTCGATGGTCAGGTCAGAGGCACCCACGACACAAGGCAAGCCAAGGCCGCGCCCGATTACCGCCGCATGGCTGGTGATGCCGCCGCGCACGGTCAGCACGGCCTGCGCCGCATGCATGCCGCGAATATCCTCGGGCGTCGTTTCGCGCCGCACCAGAATGCAGGGCTCGCCCCGCGCGGCACTCGCCTGCGCATCATCGGCGGTAAAGACGATTCTGCCCGTGGCCGCCCCCGGCGAGGCGGCAATGCCTGTGACAATCCTGTCGCGCCGGGCCGCAGGATCGACCTGCCGGTGCAAGAGTTCGGACAGCGCTGCGGGATCGACCCGCAACACCGCATCTTCGGGCGGGATGATCCCCTCTTCGGCCAGCGCCACCGCGATGCGGACTGCCGCGCGCGAGGATCGCTGCACCCGCACGCCATCCAGAATCCGCAACTGTCCGTTCTCTAGAGTGAATTCGATCTGCATCTCTTCACGCAACCGCGCCCGGACCAGCGCACCGTAGCGGATCAGATCGGCAAAGGCCGCGGGACACCGTTCCTCGAGCGAGGGGCCGCGCGGATCGCAGGTCAGATAGATCGCTCCCTGCTCCGCCGTCAGCGCCTCGCGCCCCTGACTTTGCCCCAGATAACGGCCGGTCACGCGCGGCGTGCCGGTCGCAGCATCGACAAACTGGATCACGCCCGACCCGCACTCACCTGCGCCCACCCCCAGTGCCATCGCCTGCACCACCAGACCCAGCCCCGCATCCGCCGGGGCCCCCTTGGCCTGCCGCAACAGCCGTGCCGATGTCCCCTCCCAGGCCCGCGCCATGGAGCGCAGCACCTCGGCCAGTTGCACCGACGGGTCCTGCGGGAACATCTCATCAGTCTCTGCGACATATGCGCCCAGCGCCGCGCGCAAGGCCGCCCGCGTGGGTTCTGCGGGCAGATCGAACGCCTCAGGGTCGAGCCGGGCCACATGCACCGCATAGGACTGGATGAACCGCAGGTAGAGTGCTGTGGCCGCCGGTTTGCCGACGCTTTCGCACATCGCGGCATAGCGCGCGTCATTCATCCCGATATTCAGGATCGCCCCCGGCCCACCCCAATCAGGATCAAGGCTGGACGGACGCACCGACAGCAGCGGACCGGGGCCGAACGGCGCCATAATCCGCTCGATATCGGGCATTTGCCCCTTGGCAATGCCCTTGACCGCCCCAAACGACAGCGCCACCGTGGTCGGCACAGGCATGTCGAGCCGGATCAGCCGCTGCAGACACTTCGCACGCCCGCCATGCACATCCGCCGCCATCGCGGAGGTGGGCGTGATCTGCGTCACCGGCGCAAAGTCCGGGATGATCTGCGGTTGATTCTGCACTGCGGCATTTCCTTATGCTGCCTGCACAATAGGCGGTCAGCGGGGTGCCGCAACAGAAAGGTTACAAAGGTCTTTCCTGCGGTTGTCCATGACAACCCCCATCGGGCCTGTCACAAGTTACCGGTTGCCATCCTTCCCGGCCAGTGAGCCCCGCTCACCGGCCAGCGCCCGCCCCCGGCAGCGCGGGAGCTTCTCGCCCACCGGGGGCTGGCCCCGGCCTCTGTCCAGATGACGCTTTGGTCGCGCTGCGGCAATGTTGCGCGACAGTGGGGCCAAGGCTCCACCGGAGCCTCGGCTGATCCCGCCGGGTCAGCCGTCGATCCGGGTCAGGTCTGCCACCGACAGACAGATGCTGCGGATACGCGACAGCAGGTTGAGCCGGTTGCGCCGCAGGATCGGGTTGGTGTCATTCACCTGCACAGCGGTGAAAAACGCATCGATCGGCGCGCGCAGACCCGCCATCGCGCCCATCGCGGTGGCAAAATCCTCGGCCTGCATCGCGGGCGCAATGGTGGCATCGGCCCGGTCAAGTGCCGCAAAGAGCGCGCGCTCTGCCTCATGCTCGGCGAATTTCGGATCGGCGCCATAGCTGTATTCAACACCATCCTTGGCCTCGGCCTGACTGATGATGTTGTTGGCGCGCTTGAACCCCTGCAGCAGGTTTTCGCCGTCATCGGTCTTGAGAAACGCCGCAAGCGCCTCGGCCCGCTTGACGAGCAGGGTCAGGTCGTCATTGCCGGGCATGGCAAGGCAAGCGTCGATGACGTCATGGGGGACGCCTTTGTCCTTGAGGTAGACCTTGAGACGGTCATGCATAAACGAGTTGAGATCATGCACTACGGCATTGCGGTGGTCGAATATTTCTGGATCGTAGGTTGGCTTGATCCCTGCCAAAATGTCAGACTGCGACTGCTGAAGGACGTCATAATAATCGGGAACGGTGTTCGCAAACCAGCCGTGCGAAAAATGGTGGTAAAGGTTCAGCTTGCGCACCCCATTCCCCAACACCAAACGTATCACGCCCAGCGCCGCCCGCCGCAGGGCGTAGGGGTCTTTGCTCCCGGTCGGTTTCTCGTCGATGGCCCAGAAGCCGGTCAGCGTGTCGATCTTGTCGGCCAGTGCCACGGCGACGGAAACCGGGGCGGTGGGCACGGCATCAGAGGGGCCGAGCGGTTGCCAATGTTCCTGTGCTGCGGCAGCGACCTCGTGGGGCAGCTTCGCGGCGGCGCAGTAATAGCGGCCCATAAGTCCCTGTAATTCCGGGAACTCGCCCACCATGCTGGAGCGCAGATCGGCCTTGGCCACCTCTGCCGCCTGCGCAGCCAGATCAGGATCGGCCCCGACCAAGGGGGCAATCTCTTGCGCCAAGGCGGCGATGCGCGTCACGCGGTCGAACTGGCTTCCCAGTTTGTTGTGGAAGGTGACGGATTTCAGGCCGTCGAGCCAGTCGCCCATGCCCGCCTGCGCCACGCGCAGGTCGTTTTCCCAGAAGAATTTCGCATCTGACAGACGCGCGGCCAGCACCTTGCCATTGCCGGCGATGATCGTGGCGCCGTGGTCGATTGTTTCGATATTGGCGACAGTGACAAAGCCTTCGATGCGGCCGCTGCGGGGGTTGCGCAGCGAAAAGAACTTCTGATGTTCGCGCATCGAGGTTTGCAGCACCTCGGGCGGCAGGTCGAGGAAATTGGCCCCGATCTTGCCCAGCAGGACCACCGGCCATTCGACCAGACCGGCGACTTCGGTCAACAGACCTGCATCCTCAACCACTTCCATGCCCTGCGCAAAGGCCTGATTGGTCGCGTCATGCCAGATCGCCGCGGCGCGATCTTCGGCCCGCAGGATCACATGGCCGCGCTTGAGCTTTGCCTCGTAATCCTCGAAATTCGTGACAGAAAATGCCGCTGGTGCCATGAATCTATGGCCACGCGTCTCGTTGCCGGCAACGATCCCGTCGATGGTGAGCGGCACCACCTCTGCGCCACTCTCGTCACTCAGCAAACAGATGATGGAATGCAGCGGACGCACCCAGCGCAGGCTGCCAGCGCCCCAGCGCATCGACTTGGGCCAGGGAAAGCCGCGCACCGTGGCTTCCAGCACCTCGGCCACGATCACCGCCGCCGCGCGGCCCGGTTTTTCGACCACGGCGAAATAGACCTCGCCCTTTTTCTCGGCCCGCTTTTGCAACTGGTCAATCGTCAGGCCGGTCGCGCGCAAAAACCCCTCCACCGCCGCTGCGGGTGCAGCGACAGACGGCCCCTTGCGTTCCTCGCGAAGCGCTTGGCTCTGCCCGGTCAAGCCATTGACCGACAACGCCAATCGGCGCGGCGTCGCAAATGCCATGGCACCGGCATAGGTCAGTCCTGCGGCGACCAGACCATCGGTCACCAGCCGTTTCAGATCATCCGCCGCACGGGCCTGCATCCGCGCCGGGATTTCCTCGGAGAAAAGTTCAATCAGCAGATCGGGCATCAGTTCAGACTTTCTGGCGCGGGCGCGCAGCCCTCGGGAAGCGGATCACCGCTGAACGCGGCGGCACCGCAGGGATTGATCTGGTGCCAGACATAACCGCGCCCGTCCGGCATCACGGCGACAACCCGGTCGATGCCGTAGCGGATATCGGGCACGCCGAGAAAGGCAATCGCCTCTCCGGTTTCCAAAGCCGCACCGATCGCCGCAGCGTCAAAGCAATCAAACCATCCGGGGGCGACCAAAGGCTCTGCCCGTGGATAGGTTTCATAGGTTTCGGTCAGCATCGCCTGCGAATATGGCGTCTCAAAGCAGGCACGAAAGCGCACAGGGGCGGAGTCGCTATCGATCCCCTTGAAGTTTTCGAACAAGATTGGTTCGGGGGCGCCGGTATTGAGGGAGACAAGTTGCACTTCTCCCACCTGCTCTGCATTGACCTCTTCATAAAAGGCATAGACCTGCAGATAATACATCGCAGCGCCAACGATCAGTGCAGTCACGGCAATCCCCAGAATGGCAAGGCGGGCCACAGTCATGCGCTGTTTCACGCCGCCGCCTCGGTTGTCACAAAAGCATCGGCGCAGCGCTTGGCCAGCGCCCGGACCCGCCCGATATAGGCCTGCCGCTCGGTCACCGAAATCACCCCGCGCGCGTCGAGCAGGTTAAATAGATGGCTGGCCTTGATGCATTGATCATAGGCCGGATGCGCCATCACGATGGTGCGCCCGGCCTTGTCCGGCTGCGCCACATCGAGGATGCGCGCACATTCCGCCTCTGCATCTATGAAATGCCGAAAGAGGGTGTCGGTATCGGCCACGTCAAAGTTCCAGCGCGAATATTCCTGTTCGGTCTGCCGGAAAATATCGCCATAGGTCAATGGGATAGGTGCCTGCGGATCATTGAAGGGCATGTCCATCACATGCGCCACGCCCAGCACATACATTGCCAGACGTTCCAAACCGTAGGTCAGTTCGCCGGAAACGGGGTGGCAATCATGGCCGCCGACCTGCTGGAAATAGGTGAATTGCGACACTTCCATGCCGTCGCACCACACCTCCCAACCCAAGCCCCATGCGCCCAGCGTCGGGCTTTCCCAGTCATCTTCGACAAAGCGGATGTCATGCAGAGCGGCGTCGATGCCGATGGCCTTGAGCGAGCCGAGGTAGAGGTCCTGCATCTCGGGTGGTGAGGGTTTGATCAGCACCTGATACTGGTAGTAATGCTGCAGCCGGTTCGGATTTTCGCCATAACGCCCGTCGGTTGGCCGGCGCGAGGGCTGCACATAGGCTGCGGCCCATGGCCTGCTGCCCAGCGAGCGCAGCGTCGTGCCGGGGTGAAAGGTGCCTGCCCCCACTTCCATGTCATAAGGCTGCAGGATCGCACAGCCTTGCGCGGCCCAATAGGCCTGCAACCGCAATATGATATCCTGAAAACTGCGCGGGGTCGTGGTTTGCGTCGTGGTCTGGGTTGTGATCGGGGTCGCGCTCATCGGCTGGCCTCGGTGAAAACTGCTCTGCGTTCCTTATTGCGCATGAGGGACAGGGTCAATTGCGCCACGCCCGCGCATAAGTGACCGCAAAGGATGCGATTCCTGCTGCACAAGGGGTGCGCTCTGCTAAATATCATGCCCAACACGGGGATTTCACCGCGCAGTGTATTTGGGACAGGGTATGTTTGGGACAGGGATGAAACGCAGTTTTGCCGGGGCGGTTGTCGCTCTGTTTCTGGCGGGCGCCGTGATGGCGCAAGAGGCCGGCGTCTGGGTGCAGGTCGAAGCGCAGCCGACACTGGGGCAAGCACAGGACCGGGTCCGCGCCTATGCGGTGCAGTTCGAGGATGTGAATGGCTATTACCTTGGCAATGGCTGGTATGGCATCGCACTCGGCCCCTATAGTGCCGAGGATGCGGCCACCCTTTTAGGCCAGTTGCGGGCGCGCGGCGTTATTCCGTCGGACAGTTTCATCGCCAATGGCGGCCAGTTTCAGAGCCAGTTCTGGCCGATTGGCGCCGGTGCGCTGACCGCGCCGCAACCTTTGCCCAACGCGCCGGCAACCGATGTCGCGGCTGTGGCCCCCGATACGGATGTTGTGCAAGAACCGGTCACCGCGCCCGAACCTGTCCCCGAAGCCATAGCCATCCCCGACGAGACGGAACGCGAGGCGCAGGCGAGCGAATCCCTGCTGTCGCGCCCGGAAAAGGAATTGCTCCAGACCGCGCTGCAATGGGCCGGATTCTATGATGCTGCCATTGACGGCGCCTTTGGCCGGGGCACCCGCGCCTCGATGGCCGCATGGCAGCAGGCCAATAACCACGAGCCGACGGGCACCCTCACCACCCGCCAGCGCGCCGAAATGCTGGGCGATTACAACGCCGTGCTTGACGGGATGAACCTGCAACTGGTGCGCGACGATGCGACCGGGATCGAGATGCTGATCCCGACTGGTATCGTGGCCTTCAGCAGTTATGACCCGCCCTTTGCCCGCTTTGAGGCGCGCACAGACCTGCAAGCGACGGTTTTGCTTATCTCGCAGGAGGGTGATCAGAACCGGCTTTTCGGGCTTTACGAGATCATGCAGACGCTTGAGATCGTGCCGCAAGAGGGGCCGCGCAGCCGGGGCGACAACAGCTTTACCCTCGAAGGGATCGATGGCCAGATCCATTCCTATACTTATGCGACGATGGTCGATGGGCAGATCAAGGGGTTTTCGCTGATCTGGCCCGCGAATGACGAAGAACGCCGCAGCCGTCTGCTGGGCGTGATGCAGGCGAGTTTTACCCCGATCGCGGGCGTGCTCAGCCCGGCCCTCGCCGCCCCCGGCGAGGATCAGGCGATAGACCTTATTTCCGGGCTGGCCGTACGACAGCCGGTCCTGTCCCGCTCGGGATTCTTCATTGACACGCAGGGAACCGTGCTGACCACGCTGGAAGCGGTGGAAGGCTGCGGGTTTGTGACCATCGACGATGATCATCGCGGCACGGTTGCGCACCGCGATACCGCGCTGGGGCTGGCCGTGCTGCGCCCGGATATCCCGCTTGCACCCCAAGGCGTTGCGGCGTTTCAGACCGGAGTGCCGCGTTTGCAGGCCGAAGTGGCGGTGTCGGGCTACCCCTATGGCGGCGTGCTGGCCATGCCGGCGCTGACCTTTGGCAAGCTTGCGGATATCCGGGGTCTGAATGGCGAGGAAGAGGTCAAGCGCCTTGATCTGGTGGCACAATCTGGCGACGCAGGTGGGGCAGTGCTCGACAATAGCGGTGCCGTGCTTGGTATGCTCTTGCCCCGCACAGTCCAGAATGGCCAGAACCTGCCGCCCGAAGTGAGTTTCTCGGTCGATGCAGATGCGATCATCGCTTCGCTCGCCGGGGCCGGGATTACCGTGCAGACGACGGATCAGGTCAGCTTCATGCCGCCCGAAACCATGACGCGTGAGGCCGCCGAAATGACGGTGCTGGTGAGCTGCTGGGAGTGAGGTAAGGTGGGTTCAAACCCACCTTACGCCACCAGAATGGTACGGTAATCTGTCTGGTAAGGTGGGTTTGAACCCACCTTACGCTGCCGCGGTGGCGGGCGTCACGTGGATCAGGGTCGGGCGACCGGCGCTCAGTGCCGCCTGAACGGCAGACCGCAAATCATCCAACGACCGGGGCGCTGCTGCATCGGCCCCATAAGCCTTTGCCAAGGCCATGAAATCCGGGTTGCGCTGGATCACCGCATTGGGTGCGATCTGCGCGCTCACCATGCTCGCCTCGATGGCCCCGAGTTTGCCATTGTCCCACAGGATGATTGGCAGGCTCAGCCCCAGTTCCACCGCAGTGGCCAGTTCCTGCAGCGTGTATTGAAACCCATAATCGCCCGCGATGGCGATGGTGGGCAGGCCGGGCCGCCCGATGGCACCGCCGACCGCCGCAGGCAGTCCGTAACCCAAGGTGCCAAAGCCAAAGGGATGGTGCCAGTGGCCGGGCCGGGCCATTGGCCATGCCTCGAGTGCGGCATAAGCGAGTTGGGTCATGTCGGAATAGATCATGGTCTCGGCGGGCAGCATCGCCTGCAAAGCGACACAAATCGGCAGGATGCCCGGATATTCCACCGCCAGTTCCGCCTGCCAGCGCGCGCGCTGTCCCCGCACCTGCGCCGGGTCCCACCCTGTCGCCGCCTCATGCGCGGGGTCGAGCAGACCGGACAGGGCGTCAATGAATCCCGCCGCATCGCCCTGCACCGCAATGCCGGTGTCCGCCCCGTTGAGCATCGCCGGGTCGATATCCACCCTGATCAGCGGCACGCGGTGACCCAGCGACTTGCGCCACAGATCAACCTCGGACAGTTCGGTTCCCACGGCAATCACCAGATCGGCGGAACCGATGATCGCCTCTGCCTCATTGCGCGCCAGCATCGCGCCGAAATGCAGCGGATAATCCGGGGCGACGATGCCACGTCCGGCCATCGTCTCGAAAACTGCCGCCCCCATCCGCGACATGAGCGTCGTCATGCCCGGAACCCGCACCGCACCCCCGCCCAGAATGAACAGCGGGCGCTGCGCCCCGCGGATCAGGCTTGCATCGGGCATTGTGCCCGGGGCCGCAGGTCCGGGCGGCGTGGCCCGCGCGGCCGGTGCAGGTTCTGCCAGCCCTTCGAGCACCGCAATCGGCACCTGAATATGTTTGACCCCGCCGCGCAGCATGGCGAATTCGCGCAGCGCCCGGTCGATCAGGTGAAACGCATGTGCGGCGTCCACCGCCTCCGCTGACCAGTCACAGACGGCCGCCGCAGCACCTGCCTGATCCTTCATCTCGTGCAACCGGCCCCGGCCCATTCCCAGTTGTGCCGCCCCCAGACAGGAGGAAATCACCAGCATCGGCACTGAATCTGACTGTGCCTGCCCCATCGGGGTCATGATATTGGTCAGGCCCGGCCCGGAAATGACGTAACAGACCCCCGGCCGCCCGGTCGCGCGGGCATAGCCATCGGCCATGAACCCCGCGCCCTGTTCGTGCCGCGCGAGGATATGGCGCAGCCCCGCCTCCTCGATACCGCGATACAACTCCTGATTATGCACACCGGGAATGCCAAAGATCACCTCGACGCCACGGTCGTGCAGCATGGCGGATATTTGCACGCCCAGCGGCCGTCCAACCTTGATACCCGTCATCATGCCCTCCAGAATCGCGGCAAGAGCAGCACGATCACCGCGATAATCTCGAGCCGGCCCAGCAACATCCCCACGATCATCAGCCATTTTGCCGAATCAGGAAATGCACTGACCGCCCCTGTCGGTCCGACTTCGCCGCCAAAGACCGGGCCCACGTTAAAGATCGCGGTCCAGGCCCCGGTAACGGACCCCATGAAGCTGAGACCGGTCATCGACAGCCCGACAATCAGCACGCCAAAGATGATGATGAACAGCGAAAACAGCAGGATCACCGAGGAGAGCACCGAATCGTCCACCAGCCGCCCGTCAAGTTTGATCCGCACCACCCGGTTGGCGCTGTGCAACTGCTGAATCTGCGCCCAGATGCTGCGAAACAGCACTTGATAACGGAAAATCTTGATCGAGCATCCGGTAGACGAGGTGCAGCCACCAATTGCGCCGACGCAGATGAGGATTACAAAGGAAAATCCGCCCCAACTCGTCACATCGCCGGTCGTGAAGCCGGTGCCAGAGAAATATGACACGACATTGAACAGCGTCTCGCGAAAGGCGTGTTCGGAAAATTCGTCCTGCGCCAGCATCCGGTAGAATACGATCATCAGCACAGCCAGCGCGTTGAGCATCAGATAGGCGCGCACCTGACTGTCACGCAGGATCGGCTTGGCTTCGCCGCGCAAAAGCTGCAGCAGGCGGACGAACGGCACCGAACCGAGCAGCATCACCGCCACGGCCACATATTGCGGCCCGCCCGGAAAATCCGAGAAGGACATATCGCGCGTCGAAAATCCGCCGGTCGAGATCGCGGCAAAGGCATGCACCACGGCGTCAAACGGCGACATGCCGGTGAGCAGGAACCCGACAAAGGCCAATCCGGTCAGGATGAGATAGATATTGAGCAGCCCCTGCGCGATATCCATCGCCCGCGGCATCACCTTGCCAAGCGTGTCAAACCCTTCGGTCTGAAAGAACTGCATGCCCCCAACGCGCATCACCGGCAAGAACAGCATCGCGACGATGACGATGCCAAGGCCGCCCAGCCATTGCAGGATGCCGCGCCATAACAGTAGGCCCTGCGGCAGCGCATCGAGACCGGCGATCATGGTGGCGCCGGTGGTGGTCATCCCCGACATCGCCTCGAAATAGGCATCCACAATCCGCATGTCGGTGACGCCAAGGATAAACGGCAGCGCACCAAAGGCCGGCAGGACCAACCAGACCCCGGTGGTCAGCATGAAACTTTGACGCAGTGTCAGCCCCTGTTTGACGCCATCGGCACTGGCCAGCGCCATCAGCACGCCGGTCAGGCTGGTGATGATCCCGCTTTGCAGGAAGGCGGGCCAATGCCCGTTACCCGCCCGCAGGTCCGCCACCAATGGCCCCAGCATGGCAAGCCCGAGTGCGGCCAGCAGCAGCCCGATCACATATCCCAATGGCCTCAGGTCAAGCATGGCCGCAGCGTTGGCGCGCCGCGCGCGGGCTGTCAAGCGGCTGCGCCCCGCTTGCCATCCGGCTCAAGTGCTGTCACCCGACGTGGAACAGCGAACTGAACAGGCGCGGATCAAGGCTTTCTGCGGCAAATGTCGGCCCTTCGGTCAGCAGGCTGACCGCGTCATGGCTGTGCAGGCTTTCCTGATGGCTGGCCAGCACCCGGAAATCGCCGATGCGCGGGTCCTTCTTCAGCTGCTCGCAAAACAGTCGCGCGGCATCTTCGACAAAAATCGGATTGGCGGCATTCAACTCGGCAAAGGCCTGTTCATCCTCGCGCTTGACCATGACCTGCGTCTCGGTCGGCACGGCGGCGCGGGCCATGTCGATCAGGTCCTCGAACCACAGGATCGCCTTGCTGCCCGTCACCTCGACCGAAATCCGCGCCACCGAACGCTGCGAATGTGGCGTGGCGAGTTGGCCGCGAAACTGCCGCGCATGTTCGCTGAGTTCGAGCGAGCAGGGGCAGGTCGAGGAATAGACATAGTCCAGATGCACGATCTTTTTGCGCACCCCGCCCTGTTCGACCAGTTCCAGAGCAATAGTATAATACTGAAATCCGTCAAGGCCGGAGCGCAGGCTGCGCTTTTTCATCGGAAACGAAAACCGCATCTGGATGCGCGCGTCAAAGCTGTCCAGATCGGCCTTGTAGGCATCAAGCGCGCGTTCGATCACGTCGAAACTGAAGGTTTCCTCGGCATGGTTGTAGAAACTGCGCATGATCCGAGACATGTTGATGCCCTTCTTGCCGGCCTCAAGGCTGACTGTGCCGGTCACACTCGTCTCCAGCGTCAGATCGCCGTTCTCGCGGGTATGAAACCGGATCGGCAGGCGGAAATTGGAAATCCCCACATGCTGGATCTGCTGCTTTTCCCCTTTGATCAGCGAGGCAGGCCCGTTCTGCAGGTCGGGCATCGTGGCGACATAGGCGGCGTCGGCGGCAAAATCCTCAGGATAGGCGCGCGCCAGCGCCGGGTAATTCGACACTTCCTGCCCCGGTATGAGGCGCGACACCAGCGGATCGAGCGTCGCCACTTCCTCCGGAGTCACATCCACGGCCCAGCGACGCAGCAGCGCCAGCGCGGCTTCGGCCTCGGCCCGCGTCGGCTCGCGGTCCAGATCGTTGAAGTGGATGTTCATGGCAGGGCCCTTCCCCGGTAAGGCACAGACCAGTATATGGCCTGATCGCTTCAGATTTCCAACAATTGCGAAACCTTTACGCCCGAAACCGCCGTGCGGATCACTGTCAGACCGCAGCGAGCCCCTCCAGCAGGTCCGCCAAGAGGTCCTGCGGCCCCTCGAGCCCCACCGACAGCCGCACCAGCCCCGGCGTGATCCCGAGCAGGTCCTTCTGATCCTGCGGCAGCCGCTGATGCGTGGTGCTCGCAGGGTGGGTGGCAATGGACTTGGCATCACCCAGATTGTTGGATATGGTAAAAATCTCCAGCGTATTCAGCATCTTGAACGCCGCCTCGCGCGATCCTGCGTCAATGGACAGCACCGTGCCGCCCGACCCCATCTGCGCCATCGCCAGCGCATGTTGCGGATGATCAGGCAGCCCCGGATAGATCACGCGGGCCAGACGGCCATCGCCTTGCAGCGCCTTCGCCAGCATCAGCGCACCATCGGCCTGCGCCCGCACACGCAGTTCCATCGTCTCCAGCCCCTTGAGCATGATCCACGCAGTAAACGGCGACATCGCGCCGCCGGTATGCTTCATGTAAGGTTCGACCGTCTTGCGGATGAACTGTTTGGTGCCAAGGATGACCCCGCCCAGCGCACGACCCTGCCCGTCGATGTGTTTGGTCGCCGAATAGATCACCACATCGGCACCCTGCGCCAAGGCATCAGAAAACACCGGCGTCGCAAACACGTTATCCACCAGAACCAGCGCACCGGTGGCATGGGCCAGTCTGGATACCGCTTCAATATCAATCACTTCCAAGGTCGGATTCGACACTGCCTCAAAGAATACCGCCTTGGTACCGGGCCGGATCGCCGCCGCCCATTGAGCCAGATCGGTGCCATCGACAAAATCGACGGTCACACCATACCGGGTCAGCACTTCTTCCAGCACATACAGACAGGAGCCGAATAGGGCACGGGACGACACCACATGATCGCCCGCACGCAGCATCGCGGTCAGCGCACCACTGACAGCGGCCATGCCCGAGGCGGTGGCAAAGCCATCCTCGGCCCCTTCCAGCGACGCGATGCGCTGTTCGAACATCGAGGTGGTCGGGTTGCCATAGCGGGCATAGATGAATTCGTCCGGCCCGGCTTCGATGAACCGGGCTTCCGCCGCTTCGGCACTGTCATAGACAAAGCCTTGGGTCAGGAAAATCGCCTCGCTCACCTCGCCATACTGGCTGCGGCGGATGCCGCTGTGTACGGCGCGGGTGCGCTTGCTCCACTTGTCCATTGCCATCTCCCGCCCCGCTCAAGGGCAAACAAAAACCCCGACACCAAAGGGTATCGGGGCCAATGGCACCCTCTCCCTCTTTAGCGGCATGTTTAACGTGGCCCGCAATCCGGTCGAACAAATCGCCACGCCCCCTGCCTAATCCGCGGCGGACGCAGGGTCAAGATAGCGCGAGGCGGCCCCCGACCCCTATTTCTGCGCTTGCTCTTTCGGCAGCGCGGGCCATCTTGCGCAGAGACTCAGCGCAAGGAAATGCCCATGCCCGCCCCCATCGACCTGCACTACTGGCCAACCCCCAACGGCTGGAAAGTCAGCATCGCGCTGGCCGAGATGAACCTGCCGCATCAGGTGCATTTCGTGAATATCGGCACCGGCGAACAGTTCGAGCCTGATTTTCTGGCCATCGCGCCCAACAACCGGATGCCCGCGATCGTGGACCCCGAAGGTCCGGACGGCGCCCCGATCAGCCTCTTTGAATCAGGTGCGATCCTGCAATATCTCGCGCGCAAGACCGGGCTTTTCTGTGGCCCGACCGAACGTGAGCGGATCAATGTCGATCAATGGCTGATGTGGCAGATGGGCGGCGTCGGGCCGATGGCCGGTCAGGCGCATCATTTCCTGCATTACGCGCCACAGATGGACCCGCCTCAGGACCTGCCCTATGCGAAAAACCGCTACCGGGCCGAGGTGGGGCGGCTTTACGGCGTGCTCGACCGGCAGCTGGCCAAGCGGGAATATGTGGCGGGTGATTTCTATTCTATCGCGGATATGGCGATCTGGCCATGGGCGCAGGGCTGGGAACGGCAGGAACAGACGCTTGCCGACAAACCCCATTTCGCCCGCTGGCTCGACACTGTCGCGGCACGCCCCGGCGTGAAGGCCGGCATGGCCGTGGGCGCGGACCTGCGCACAAACGCCGCCCCCGACAAAAAAGCGCAGGATATCCTGTTCGGCAAACAGAAATAGCAGGCTCCGACGGCCTGCATTCATTCTGGCAAAAATACTCAACTTGCGCCGGCGGGGCCGCTTACTCCGCCGGGGGCTTATCTTCTTCGATGAGAAAGCGTTGCAGGGCCATGATCTGCACCCACAAAAACAGCATCAGCGCCGCGGGCAGCGCGAAAGTCTCGAGCTTGACCCAGAGATCGGTCGTTTGCGTGCGCCAGATCAGCTCATTGGCCACCGCAAGCGCCATGAACATCGCGGTCAGCCGCCGGGTCAGGATCATCCAGCCTTCACGCTCCATCGGCAGAAGTTCACCCATGATCCATTGCAGATACGACCGGCCCTGCAGCAGGCCAAGGCCAAGGATCGCCGCGAAACAGCCATAGACGATGGTGGTTTTCATCTTGAAGAACCGCTCGTCATTGAACCACGCGGTCAGACCACCGAAAAAGATCACCATGAAGGCTGTGAATATCTGCATCCGGCTCAACTGCCGGGTCAGCGCCCACAGGATCGCCATGGCGATAAGCAGGATCGGGACAAAGATCAGCGTGGCCACGATGAAACCGGAATAATCCCGGCCTGCGATGGCAAAAGTGTCATCGCGTATCCGCAGATAGATCAGAAAAAACACCAGCGTCGGTCCCAGTTCGAGGACCTGTTTCAGGATGGGATTGATCGGTTTGTTGGCCATGGGCCGAGGTTTAGCGTGCAAACGCCACCTTGACACCCCCCAAAACACCGCGCCCAGATCAGGAACCGGTGACAGGCAGCAGCGTTGCCTGTGCCCCTCAGACATTTACGGACCCATAGCACATGTATGACGCCCTGCTCGCCGAACTCACGACCCCGTTCCGCGCGATGCCGGTCGAGGTGGCGGCGCTGCGACTGCTCGCCGCCGTTGTGCTGGGCGGCATCATCGGGCTGGAGCGGGAACTGGCCTCACGCGCAGCGGGGTTGCGCACGCATATGCTCATCGCGCTGGCAGCCTGCCTGTTCACCCTGATTACATTCGAGATGCTGGCCCTGCCCGCGCTCGCCGCAAATGCCGATCAGGCCGATCCGCTGCGCCTGATCGAGGCGGTGACAGCAGGTGTCGCCTTTCTTGCTGCAGGCACGATTTTTACCGCACGGGGCCGGGTCAACGGCCTCACCACCGGCGCGGGGATGTGGCTGGCCGGGGCCATCGGGCTGGCCTGCGGGATCGGGATGCTGCCGCTCGCCGCCATCGCCACCCTGCTTGCGGTGATGATCCTGTCGGTGTTGGTCTGGATCGAGACCCGGATCACCCGACGCAAGGACAAATCCGAGGCTGAGCCCGACGAGCGCTAACCGAGGTCCTCGACCCCGACCAATGCGCGGGCAAACTCCTCCGGGTCGAACGGTGCCAGATCGTCAATCTGCTCGCCCACGCCGATCGCATGGATCGGCAGACCGAACTTGTCCGCCAGCGCCACCAGCACACCGCCCCGCGCCGTGCCATCGAGCTTGGTCATCACCAAACCCGACACATCCGCAATCTTGCGGAAAATCTCGACCTGCAACAGCGCGTTCTGCCCGGTCGTCGCATCCAGCACCAGCAGCGTGTTATGCGGCGCATCGGGGTCTTTCTTGCGGATCACGCGGACGATCTTGGATAATTCCTCCATCAGATCGGCGCGGTTCTGCAGCCGCCCGGCGGTGTCGATGAGCAGAAGGTCAGCGCCATCTGCCTGCGCCCGCCCCATCGCATCAAAGGCGAGCGAGGCGGGGTCCGACCCTTCGGGCGCGGTCATCACCGGCACACCCGCACGGTCGCCCCAGATCTGCAACTGCTCCACCGCCGCCGCGCGGAACGTATCGCCTGCGGCAATCACCACCGATTTGCCCGCCGCGCGGAACTGACTCGCGAGTTTGCCGATGGTCGTGGTCTTGCCCGACCCGTTCACACCCACGACCAGCACGACCTGTGGTTTCTTGGGGTAAATCGGCATCGGGCGCGCCACAGGCTCCATGATCCGGGCAATCTCGGCGGCCAGAAGCCCCTTGATCTGCGCCACGCTCAGGCTGCGGCCCAACTGCCCCTCGGCCATGTTGGCCGTGACGCGCAGCGCCGTCTCCACCCCCATATCGGCACTGATCAGCAATTCCTCAAGCTGTTCCAGCATTGCATCGTCAAGGATCCGGCGCGGTGCGGTATCTTCCTCGCGGTTCAGAATCCGGCCCAGCAAACCGGGGCGTGATGCCGGTTCCGGGGGCGTCGCCCTTTGCTCTACAATCGCATCAAGCCCTTCATCCAGTTTGGATGAGGATGAAAAGAGCTTGTCCTTGAGTTTCTTGAAAAACGACATCGGGCCCCTTTGCCGGGGCCAGCTGCCGCCCCGCCCCCTCACCTAACCGCTGACGGATGATTTTGAAAGATGCGCGCCCGCTGCGATCCCCCGTCAACCTTTCCTTTGCCGGTATGCGCGATAGAATAGCCCTAACCAATTGGCGGAACCGATGCCCCATCCGATGATGCTGTTCACCTGCGCCACGCTGCTGCCGTTGCCCCTGATCGGGCTGGGCGCGCTGCTGGGTGGTGGCTGGATTCTCGCCGCGCTGCTCTTCCTGACACTGATCACCGCCACGCTGGATCATCTGGTCACCCGGGCCACACCCGCGCTGGCGGATACCGAATTTCCGGCCGCCACCGCACTCAGCGTCACGCTGGCGCTGGGGCATTTCGCGCTGCTGGCGCTGGTGATCCGGGCGCTTGGCGGCGACCACCTCGGTCCATGGGAAAAGGCCGGGCTTTTCACCGCCGCCGGGCTCTTTTTCGGGCAAGTCAGCAATTCCAATGCGCATGAACTGATCCACCGGCCCGGCAGGCTGCTGCATGGGCTGGGGGTCTGGGTCTATGTCTCGCTTCTCTTCGGACATCACGCCTCGGCGCATCCGCTGGTGCATCACCGGCTGGTCGCCACCCGTGCCGATCCCTCCAGCGCGCGTCTGGGAGAAAGTTTTTACCGCTTTGCCCGCCGCGCATGGAAAGGGTCGTTCCATCAAGGGCTTGCAATCGAATCAGAACGTTTGGCCCGGCTGGGACGCCCGCGCTGGCAGCACCCTTATGTCACCTATTGCGGCGGCGCGGCCCTCCTGCTCGGGCTTTCTGCGCTGCTGGCCGGGCCACTCGGCCTGCTGGCGCATCTGGGGCTGGCGGGCTTCGCTCAGACGCAGCTCCTCATGTCCGACTACGTGCAACACTACGGTCTCACCCGTACCAACGGCCCCGACGGGCGGCCCGAACCCGTGGGGGCATGGCATAGCTGGAACAGCCCGCACCCCGCCTCCTCCGCGCTCATGCTTAACGCGCCGCGCCATTCCGATCATCACGCGCGGCCCGCACGGCCATTCCCCGCGCTGACCCTGCCCGATGCGTCCCCAATGCTGCCGCGCAGCCTGCCGGTCATGGCCTGTCTGGCGCTCTGGCCCCGGCAATGGCGGCGGGTGATGGACCCGCGCGCAGCGCAATGGCGCAATGTCGCCTGATCGTGACCGCATGGGCACTGGCCAACCGCGCGCCGCTCTGGCAGTTTTACAGCCATGTTACGCATCCTGATCCTGCTCTGCCTCGCCACCCCCGCCATGGCCCAGACGCCGATGACCGCGGCCGAGTTCGAGGCCTATGTCGATGGCAAAACCCTCAGTTTCGGCACCGCGGGCGAGCCATATGGCATGGAATGGTATCGCTCCAACCGGCGGGTCACCTGGGCCTTTACCGGCGAGGATTGTCAGGACGGCGTTTGGTATGAAGAAGCCGGAAACATCTGTTTCGATTATGGCGACGTCCTCTCGCCGCAATGCTGGCGCTTTTACGACGAGCCGGGCGGCCTGCGGGCCGAGTTCATGAACGAACCCGGCACGACCGTGCTTTACGAGGCGCTGGATACCGAAGAACAGCTGATCTGCCCCAACATGGCCTCCTGACTTACAGGAGCGACCCCTGCTCCGGCGGCACCTTGGGCGCTGCCTTGCGCGCGGGCTTGCCGCCCAGCGTCAAGCGGCCATCGGCAAACTGGATTTCGAGCGCACCCGCTGCCTCTGCCGCGCGCACCCCCGTGACCACGGCACCATCGCCGCGCACCACCGCATAACCACGCGCCAGCGTCGCCTCATAGCCCAGCGTCAGGCGTAACCGGTCAAGCGCCGCCAGCCGCGCCACCCGCGCCTCCTGCTGCCGTCCGGCGCGGTCGCGCAGCCGGCCAAGCCACAGATCGAACCGCTCCGCCTTGCGCTCCACCACCGCCGTCAACACCGCCGGGCGCAGCCGCGCCGACAGCCGTTCCAGCGCCTCGCGCCTGCCACGCAGCGCCGATTGCAACGCCGAGGGGCGCAATGTCACCCGCGCCAGTGCCAGCCGCTTGCGATCCGTCGCCGCGCGCAGCGCCATCGGCAAACGACCATCAAGCGAATCAAGCCGCTGGCGCGCCGGTTGCAACAGCGTGTCGCGCTGCGGCAGGGCACGGGACAGATCGCGCAACCGCTGGCCCCGCGTGGCCACCGCCTGCGCCAGCGCCCGGCGCATCCGCGCGCCCAGATCGCTGGTCAATGCCATCAGATCGAGGCGCACCGGCACCGCCAGTTCCGCCGCCGCCGTGGGCGTGGGCGCGCGGACATCGGCGGCAAAATCGATCAGCGTGGTATCTGTCTCATGGCCCACCGCCGAAATCAGCGGAATCCGCGACTCGGCCGCCGCCCGCACCACGATCTCCTCGTTGAACCCCCACAGATCCTCGATCGAGCCACCACCGCGCGCCACGATGATCAGATCGGGACGTGGGATTGGGCCGCCAACCGGCAGCGCGTTGAACCCGGCAATCGCCCGCGCCACCTCCGGCGCACAATTCGCCCCCTGCACCGCCACGGGCCAGACAAGCACACGGCGCGGAAACCGGTCACGCAACCGGTGCAGGATATCGCGGATCACCGCCCCGCTGGGCGAGGTCACAACCCCGATCACCTCCGGCAGATAGGGCAGCGCCCGCTTGCGCGCCGCATCGAACAGGCCCTCTGCGGCCAGCGCAGCGCGGCGTTTCTCCAGCATCGCCATCAGCGCGCCGACCCCAGCGGGGGCAATATCCTCGATGATCATCTGATACTTGGACTGGCCGGGGAAGGTAGTCAGCCGCCCGGTGGCGATCACCTCCATGCCCTCCTCAGGGCGTGCGGTCAGTTGCTGGGCGCGGCCCTTCCAGATGATGCCCGACAGCACCGAACGGTCATCCTTGAGGTCGAGGTAAAGATGGCCCGATGACGGGCGCGAAATCCGGCCCAGTTCGCCGCGCACCCGGATCAGGCCGAATTCGCCCTCGATGACCCGCTTCACCGCGCCCGAAATCTCGGTCACGCTGAACTCTGGCGCATTGCCAGCCGGGGCGGCGTCCTCGAACAGGTCCATCATCCATCCTTGTGTCGATCTGAGCGCAACTGTATGCGCGCATGATGCGCGACCCTAGAACAAGCGCGCACCCATGCGCGACCCTAGAACGCGCAGCATCAAAGGCCAAGCGGGGGCACGCATGAACATCCTGATCCTGGGCAGCGGCGGGCGCGAACATGCCCTCGCATGGGCGGTGAAACAGAACCCGAAATGTGACCGGCTGATCGTGGCACCGGGCAATCCGGGAACAGCGGCAATCGCGGAAAACGCCGATATCGACATACTTGACGGAGATGCGGTCGCGGTCTTTGCCGCCGAAAATGCGGTCGATCTGGTGATCATCGGCCCCGAGGCCCCGCTCGCGGCCGGTGTGGCTGATAGACTGCGCGAAGCAGGGCTTTCAGTTTTCGGACCTTCGCAGGCTGCAGCGCAGCTGGAATCCTCCAAATCTTTCACAAAATCAATTTGCGACGCAGCCGGTGCCCCCACCGCCCGTTGGGCCCGCTTCACCGATGCCGCATCCGCCCAAACCTATGTCCAGACCCAGGGCGCCCCCATCGTGATCAAGGCTGACGGCCTCGCTGCTGGCAAAGGCGTCGTCGTGGCGATGTCTCTGGCCGAGGCTGAAGCCGCCATCGCCGACATGTTCGGCGGCACGTTCGGCGCAGCCGGCGCTGAAGTGGTGATCGAAGAATTCATGGCTGGCGAAGAGGCATCATTCTTTCTTCTCGTCGACGGCACCACCGTCCTGCCCATCGGCACCGCACAGGATCATAAACGTGCCTATGACGGCGACCTTGGCCCCAATACCGGCGGCATGGGTGCCTACTCACCGGCCCCGGTACTGAGCGATGCTATCGCGCAACAGGCGCTCGACCAGATTATCATTCCGACCATGACCGAAATGGCGCGGCAGGGCATGCCCTATCAAGGTGTGCTTTATGCGGGTCTGATGATCGCGGGCGGGCAAGCACGGCTCGTCGAGTATAACGCCCGTTTCGGCGACCCGGAATGTCAGGCACTGATGTTGCGGCTTGGCGCGCAAGCGCTTGACCTCATGCAGGCCTGCGCCGAGGGGCGGCTGGCCGAGGCGCGGGTAAACTGGGCCGATGATCACGCCGTCTGCGTGGTGCTGGCAGCGCAGGGCTATCCCGGCGCCTATGAAAAAGGCTCAGTGATCAACGGGTTGGAGGATCTGCCCGAGGATTCCTCTGCAATGGTGTTTCACGCTGGCACCACCGCCGAGGATGGTCAGATCAAGGCCAATGGCGGGCGCGTCCTGTCGGTCACCGCGCGCGGCAACAGCCTGCAACAGGCGCGGGACCGGGCTTATGCGCTGGTCGACCGGATCGACTGGCCGCAGGGTTTCCACCGGCGAGACATTGGCTGGCGCGCGCTCTGACGCTTTCGCCTGACATCTTTTGGCCAAAAATATCCCCGCCGGAGGCATCGGGAAACGCCCATCGGGCGTTTTCCAATGGATAAAACAGCAAAAGCCGCGCCCTAGGGCGCGGCTTTTTCCGTTTAACTACAGCAGATCAGGCCGCGCGGCCGACCAGAACCGATCCGATCTCGCGCGCGGCCGAATTCTCGTCATTGCCCGCAACAGCGGCAATCTCGCGGGTCAGGCGTTCCAGCGCAGCCTCGTAAAGCTGGCGCTCGGAATAGCTCTGCTCGCGCTGATCATCGGCACGGTGCAGGTCGCGGACCACCTCGGCAATCGCAATCAGATCGCCCGAGTTGATCTTTTGCTCATATTCCTGCGCACGACGCGACCACATGGCCTTCTTGACCTTGGCCTTACCGCGCAGCGTCTTCATCGCATGGGCGACGACATCCGGCGAAGACAGTGAGCGCATGCCCACGTCGCTGGCCTTATGCGTCGGCACCCGCAGCGTCATCTTGTCTTTTTCGAACGAAATCACGAAAAGCTCAAGCCGGAACCCCGCCACTTCCTGTTCTTCGATGGACACAATCTTGCCAACGCCATGCGCCGGATAAACGACGAACTGGTCAGGTCGAAAATCATTCTTTTTCGATTTGGTCATGGGCTTCCTTCCGGGACAATCCTGGACCGTACGCGCCAAACGGCCCGGCGGAAACAATTGGCTTCCGTCAGGCAATCTCGCAAGTTGGTTGGATCTGGGTTCGAGCAGCGATCTGGCGATACCTTACCATAAAAATAACGCCAAAGAAAGCGCCCCCTCTGCGACACCCCCTAAAGCTCAATATTTTCCGCAGCTTAACCAAGTTTCACAACAGCATCACAACCTGATTCGCGCCGCTATGACCGAATCACTAGCCGCCTTCGCCCGGATTCGGTGAAAACAGGTCCATCTTGCCGGTCTTGCCATCCATCTCTTCTGCGTCCGGCAAGGGGTCTTTCTTGGTGATGATGACCGGCCACACCACTGCATATTTGCGGTTGAACTCGACCCATTTCTCCATATCCGGCTCGGTATCCGGGCGGATCGCATCGGCGGGGCATTCCGGTTCGCAAACACCACAGTCAATGCACTCATCAGGGTGAATGACGAGCATGTTCTCGCCTTCATAAAAGCAGTCCACCGGGCATACCTCGACGCAGTCGGTGTATTTGCAGGCGATGCAGCTGTCGTTCACGATATAGGTCATGTCGGGGGTCCATCCGCTGTCGGGGGTGTAGCTAGCCCGACAGCACGGATCATTCAAGCCATGAAGGCTGCCCCGGGATACCTTCGGATTGCCTGTTCCGCCGGTCACGGCGTGTGGGCCGCCCCTTTCCCTCAAATCGGGGATTTTCGGCAGCACTGTCCTGCGCCTTTTCTTCGGGCGTGCGCGGTACGATCGGCGCGAGATCTTCGTAAAGCGTCTGCGCCTCGGGCGCCGGTCCACGGCGGTCGCCATTGGCTATGACCTTGATCACCCGCACATCCTCGCCCTGCGCAAAGGTCAGGACGTCGCCCTGCCCCACCATCCGCGCAGGTTTGGTGATGGCCGTGCCGTTGAGACGCAGCTTGCCAGCCGCCACCACCGTGGCCGCCAGCGTGCGTGTCTTGAAAAACCGCGCCTGCCACAGCCATTTATCGACCCGGATCACCGGGCGCGGCGTGGCAGGCTCGCTCACTTTGGCTTGAACCCGAGCAAGGCGGCGGCAAAGGGGTTGTCCGGATCAATCGGCTTGTCGCGGCGCACGGGATCAGGCTTGGCTTCAAAGTTTTGCGGCTTTGGCGTCCGCTCAGAGCCCGGTTGCGGCTTGTAACGGTCGCGGTTGTCGCGGCCTTCACCTTCGCCCTGCGGTTTGCCACGGCCTTTGGGCTTGCCCTTGTGCCGGTCCTCGCGGCCCTCGCCCCGTTCACGCGGCGGACGCGCCTCGCGCTGTGGCGCTGCGGCTGCTGCGGCAGCGGGCTCTGCACCAGCTTCGGGCGCTGTCGCTGGCTGCGGCTGCGGCCCGCGTCCACCACGGCGACCCTGTCGCTCGCCACCCTCGCGGCGCTGACCCTGTGCCTGTTCGCGGCGCTGACCACGACCCGCCCAGGTAAAGCTGTAAAAGCTCTCCATCTCGACCGGCGCAGCCTCTGCCGCCATCTGCGGCGTGTCCATCGGCACATCGAGCGGCGCTTCGGCCGGGATCTCGACGGGTGCCTCGACCGGCACCTCCTGCGGCAGATCGGCGGGCACTTCCGCCGGCGGCGTGGCGGGCGCTTCCTGCGGTTCCTCGACCGGCGTTTCCTGCGGCGTCTCCTGCGGAACTTCGCTCGGCACCTCCGGGGTGGTCTCGAGCGGCGTTTCGGTCGGCGTCGCTGCCGGCTCGACCGCCTTCACCACGGCCGCACGCACCGGCTTGACCTTGGGACGTTCGGCCTTTTCGGCCTTGTAGCCCAGCCCGGTCATCAGCACCGCGAACTGGTCCAGCGACAGACCCGTGATCGAGAGCATATCAGGGGCGGCCTCAAACCCCGCGCGGCTATCCTTGTCGCGCAGCATATCGGCCAGACGTTCCAGCATGTCGATGCGGATCGCGCGTTCACCGGCAGCGCGGTAACCGGCCATCGCATAATAGCCGGGCACAGCGCCGGGCAGGGCCGCCACGGTCACATGACCGGCAGGCGGGCTTTCGGGGAATTCCTGCAATCCCTTGGCAATCGACCATAAAACCAGCCGCAGCCGTGTCGGCGCTGGTTTGAGCAGCGGTTGTTGAAATACGGTGAACTGACCAAAGCGGATGCTGTGCTTGCGAAGTGCTGCGCGCGCGTCCTGATCCAGCGCCTTCACATCTTCGGCGATCTCGCCACGCGGGATGATGCCGAAATTCTCGGCCATCCGGTAGGCAAAGCCGCGCGCAAGGCCGGTCAGCGTCTCGTCCTTTTGCAGTGCCAGCAGCGGCTCGAAGGCGGCGGCAATCTTGCGGTCGATGAAATGCTGCAACCGGCGTGTGACCTTGGCCAGCACATCCGGGCCTGCATCCTCATCGACAAAGGCCACGACCTGCGGTTTCAGCGGCTCGGCCCCGGCGGCCAGACGGCCCACCGCATTCTCGCCCCACATCAACCCGCCCTGTTCGGTAAAGTCGATCTCGGTATCGGGCGAATTATAAAACCGGTCCGCGCGCAGATGAAACTGCGGCGCCAGCGCCTGCGCCGTGGCTTGGCGCAATGTGCGCGCCTCGTCCGGGCTGGCGGATTTGTCCTGCCTAAACCGGAAACCCTCCAATCGGCCTACAAATTCGCCCGCGACGGTCACGTCGCCCTTGTCACTCACTTCGGCCACAAGGACCTCCTTCTGTTTGAGCCGCCGGGCAAGCACGCTTGTCCGCCGGTCCACAAAGCGTTGGGTCAGCGCGTCATGCAAAGCATCCGACAAGCGGTCTTCTACCCTGCGCGTCTCATCACGCCAATGTTTTTCGTCGGCGGTCCAGCCCCGGCGCTGCGCCACATAGGTCCATGTGCGGATAAACGCCAGTCTTTTGGAGAGTGTGTCGATATCGCCGTCGCTGCGATCCAGCCGCGACACCTGTGCCGCCATGTAACTGTCCGGCACCTGCCCGCTCTGATGCAGGTAATTATAGATCTGCGCGAGCAGCAGCGCATGCTCGGCCTTGCTGATTCCACGAAAGTCGGGGATGCGGCAAACATCCCACAACAGACGCACCGAAACCCCGTCCGATGCGCGCGCAATCACCTCTGCATCATCGGCCAGCGCCTTGAGCGCCGACAGATCGTCGCTTTCGCGCACGCGTGTCAGCCAGTCATTCTCGGTGCGTTCCTCGAGCGTCTGGATCAGCCGTTTGACCGAGCCGAACTGTAGCCGTCCATTACGCCATTGTAGCCGGTTCACCGGGCGAAACTGATGGTTTTCAATCGCTTGGATCACATCATCATCCAGCGGATGCGCCTCACCGGTCACGCCAAAGGTGCCTTGAGTCATATAGCGACCCGCCCGGCCCGCGATCTGGGCCAACTCATCCGGCGCCAGATAACGCATCCGCGCCCCGTCAAACTTGGTCAGCGAAGAGAAGGCCACATGCGCGATATCAAGGTTGAGCCCCATGCCGATCGCATCGGTCGCCACCAGATAATCGACATCGCCATTCTGGTATAATTCGACCTGCGCATTGCGCGTGCGCGGGCTCAATGCGCCCATGACCACCGCAGCCCCGCCCTTGGTACGCCGCAGCAACTCGGCAATCGCATAGACATTTTCAACCGAAAAGCCGACAATAGCGGCCCGATCTGGCATCCGGCTTATCTTTTTCGAACCCGTGTAGGTCAGGGTCGAGAACCTCTCGCGCCGCAGGTACTGCACATGTGGCACCAGAGCCGCAATCGCGCCGCGCATGGTTTCCGACCCCAGAAACAGCGTCTCGTGCAAACCACGCGCATGCAGCAACCGGTCGGTAAAGACATGACCGCGTTCAGGATCGGCGCATAACTGAATCTCATCGACCGCAAGGAAATCTGTGGCCATCCCGTCGGGCATCGCCTCGACCGTGCAGACCCAATACTGGGTCCGGTCCGGCACGATCCGTTCCTCGCCCGTCACCAGCGCCACCACCGATGGCCCGCGCAGCTTGACGATTCTGTCATAGACCTCGCGCGCCAGCAGGCGCAACGGCAGGCCGATGACCCCGGTGCGATGCGCCAGCATCCGTTCGATGGCATAATGGGTCTTGCCGGTATTGGTCGGTCCCAACACGGCGGTGACATGACCCCGCATGGGCTGTGAGGCGTTCATCTCATGTCCCCGACGGACAGACGGCTAAAGCGTCTGACCTTCCAGCATCAGTTCAAGGCGATCCACCGCTGCGGCTACATCAGGATCAGAGGGATGTATAGCCTGCACCTGCCGGAAGACCTCGAGCGAATCGGCACTGCGGCCCAACTCGTCCAGCAGGATGGCAAACCCGCGCATCGCCTCGAAATGACGCGGGTTCAGCACCAGCGCCTGCCGCAGATCGTCAATCGCGGGGCCAACGCGGTCGGTCAGGTAATAGGCGGTGGCGCGGCCATTATAGGCCTCGGCAAAATCGGGGGCATGATCAATCGCCGCAGTATAATGCTCGATCGCGGCATCATACGAACCGTCATCCAATGCTTCCTCGGCCCGGCGCAACAACAGATCCACCGCAGCCGACCCGCTTTTCGACCATTCGGTGCGGATTTCCGCCTCGATCATCGCCGCAGCCTGCGCATCCGCCGCGCGCAATTGCGCGAACAAATCATCCAGCCGCGCTGCGTCTGCCCATGCGGGTATGGAAAACCCGACTGTGAGCAGCAGTGCCGCAACGATACGTTTGAAGCTATGTGTCCAATCACCCATATCCCGTAATGTAGCGCAACTGCGGCGCGATGCCAGTGGCTGAACAGCGACATCACGGAAAGGACAGATGACTATGAGCGAGATCGTGCAAGAGGCCGTCACGGCCCTCAATGCGAAAATGGGTGGCGAAGGTTTTGACGGCATTGCCAAATTCGTTATCAGCGGCGAAGGCGCGCTGATCATCGATGCCGATGGCGCGCGCGCGGGCGATGACGCGGCCGAAGTGACCCTTACCGCCGATGCAGAGACGTTCAAGGCCATACTTGACGGCGAACAGAACCCGACCGCGGCCTTCATGACCGGCAAACTCACCGTCGACGGCGATATGGGTCTGGCGATGAAATTGTCCGGCGTGCTGGCCTGAGCCACGCGATGAACGCTGCCCCGCCACATCACCCCGTCACCGCACCTCTGATGGAGGCTGTGGCAGACGGACCTGCGGGCGGTGCCGCGTTCTGGCTGACCGCCAGCGACGGTGTGCGGATCAGGGTGGCGCAATGGGGCAGAGATGCCCCACGCGGCACGGTATTTCTATTCCCCGGGCGCACCGAATATATCGAGAAATACGGGCGGGCGGCGCGCGATCTGCAACAGCGCGGCTATGCTACGCTGACCATCGACTGGCGCGGACAGGGGCTTGCCGACCGGCTGATGACCAATGGCGCGCTGGGGCATGTCGGGCGGTTCTCCGACTATCAGCTTGATATTGCAGCAATGGTTGCACATGCGACCTGTCAGAATCTACCCCGGCCGTGGTTTTTGCTGGCACATTCCATGGGCGGCTGTATCGGCCTGCGGGCGCTGGTGGAAAAGATGCCCGTCGCCGCTGCAGCCTTTACCGCGCCGATGTGGGGCATCCAGATGTCCACCGCCCTACGCCCGGTCGCATGGACCCTGTCGGGGGTGAGCAAACCGCTGCGCCTTTCGCATCTGATCGCACCGGGGCAACAGGTCCAGACCTATGTCCTGCGCGCTGAATTCGCCGGCAATGACCTGACCAATGATCCCGAAATGTTTGACTACATGCGCCGCCAGCTGCAGGCGCATCCGGCATTGGCCATTGGCGGCCCCTCGCTGCGCTGGCTCAACGAATCGCTGGTCGAAATGCGTGACCTCGCCGCCCGGCCCA
>Ga0105050_10002060_pt1 | contig 29325 bp, 21 predicted proteins | sample FRY01_FD_78088 | JGI IMG/M metagenome (GOLD analysis project Ga0105050, IMG submission 78088) | Freshwater microbial communities from Lake Fryxell liftoff mats and glacier meltwater in Antarctica - FRY-01 | ecosystem: Environmental > Aquatic > Freshwater > Ice > Glacier meltwater ...
CGTGGGAACAGGCTCTGCGCGCGATCCAGCCGTCGCTGGTGAGATCAACCGGCTGTTGCTTCTGCTGCGGCAGCAAGTTTGACAATATTATTGTCGCTTTAACTTAACGTAGTAATACTAGGTCGATAGTGCCCCTACGGAAAAGCCGACGCCAACTAATCACTTCCAAGTCTCCACTGAGGCTAACTTGCGTGTTCTAATTGAACGTTCGCGACCGGCAAAAAGTGACCGTTAGCGCTAATATATCGGTAAAGTGCCACTCAACGAATCGCGACCGGGCGACAGTCGGGGCGGGGCAGGCGGGCTCGGCTGTTCCCTTTCCGTTCCCTAGATCCGCCTCTCCTATGAAACTGGTGCCCGGGGTGGGACTCGAACCCACACGTATCGCTACGGCAGATTTTGAGTCTGCTGCGTCTACCAATTCCGCCACCCGGGCAGGGTGCGAGATGCGGACGGTAGAGCGCAGGGCGCTCATGTAAATCCCAAATTCAGGGTCCGGGCATGCGTGGGAAAGCTCCGGCGAGGGGCGTCATCATGGTTGATCGTCCGCGAGGGTGATGCCGAGTTCTCGTTCGTAGGTGGCGAGGGTGCGGCGTTGGTCGGCGAGGATCAAGCGGGGCTGGCGACGAGGGCCGGGCGATGCCAACCAATTGCTGTTGTCCGCCCGAGAGTTGGTTGGGATAGAGCTCGCGTTTGACGACGATGTGGAAGCGATCCAACGCGTCGCAGACGATAGTCTCCCGGTCCTTCTTGGGCACGTTGCGATAGGAGAGGGGGATCTCGAGGTTCTCTGTCCGGCCTTGGCATCGCCCCGTCTCATTATGAAGAAGAGGGAGGGGCCGGCGGCGGGTTGGGCTGCGCCGAGCTGCCGAGGTCGGTCGGTCTATTTGAGGCGCGAATCCACGTCCGATCGTCCGACGCGAAGGTCGGTTGATCTGATCACCACATCTCTTCGCCGCGATCGAAGACGCCCTCGATGGCGGCCTCCCACGCGGCCGGATCGCGCTCCCGGAGCATCTCGGCCGCGGTGGCGAAGGAGAGGAAGGCGAGACCTGAGGCAAAGTCGTTGGCGCGAAGTCCGTAGTAGAGTTTGCCGCCGTCGCCAGCCATGAAGCGCAACTGCTTCGCCGCGACGGACTCGAGCCACGCGCAGCCCTCGGCGCCGCGGGCGGCTTCCAGCAGGATCCACGAGAGCCCTGGTTCGTAGCAGCGGAAATGGTCGTTGGCCGGATGTTCGAAGCTGCCGTCGGCCATCTGATTCTGGTGCAACCAATCGCCGAACTCGGCGAAGCGTGCCTGCAAGCGATCCCAGATGGTGTGGCCGGTGCGGGCGGCCGCGCCAGTCGTGAGTTCGGCTTCCACGAGATTGGGGGCTTGCGCCGGCACGCGGTCTTCGGGCTCGGCCTGCGGGCTGAACTGAATGACGTGCCCCAAGGGCACCTGGAGGCGATGCTTCATCTCGGCGCTCGTGAGCGCTGCGACCAAGCCTTCGGAGGTGTAAAGCAAGATCTGTTGCGGCGCGCTTTTCGACCATTCCCCCCACAGGGTGTTTTTGTAGTCGAAGGTGCTGATGTATTCGATCATCGGCACGGCGGCATCGTAGTAAGCGGACTCGCCCGTGAGGTCAGCGTAGCGAATCAGAGTCCCGGCGAACAGCGCGTCGGCGCACCAGTATTCGTCCATGCCCTCGGGGTTAGCTTGGTGATTGAGAATGCCGACGCCCATGACGCCCTTGTCGGTGAGGTAGTTGGCCAGACAGTGGTCGAGGTAGCGCTTCACGCTGGCAAGCACCGCCGAATTTTCCGGGAGATGGGGGAAGGCCTTGACGCCGGCGAGCATGCCGGTGGCGGTCGAGGCGTTGTCGGCGACACACGAGCAGTTGACCATGCCCTTCTCGTCCAAGTTGTAGCCGTAGCCCATGTCAAACATGTCAGGATGGTGCACGCCTTGAAACTCCATCATGCGTCCGTTGAAACGACGGCTGATCGCGGTCATCCGCGCGTCGTCGAGCAACGCAGTCGTGCGCGCGGCTCCCATGACGACATAGGCTTCCTCAAAGCAGGCCTGCATGGGATGGGCCATGCCCGGACTCGCAATGATGTGGTGCGAGAAATAATTCCAGTGCTTGATCAGGCCGCGAGCGACAACGGTGGGGTTCAGTTTCATGGGGGATGATTAAACGACGCCCCACTGTCATCGCGCTGCCCGCCGAAGTCGCAATCCAAATTCGCCCGCGTCGTGTCATCCCGCCACTCGACCCGACGTCTAGGTCGCGGCGGGGGGTCTTCAGGGCTTCAGATCAACGCGATCATCGGCACCTCGCGACCTTCGGGCGGGGATGATTGACCGGGTGCGAAATATGACCAGTCCGCATCGCCGATCAAGGTGAACGTGTCCCCGTCGACGCTCCCCAAAGTCGGATCACTCATCCCTTCGAGGGCGACGGCGAGCTCGGTCACAATCGCCGGCGATCCGTCGCTCGCTAAGGTGATGGCCACACGCGGGCAGGTTCGACGCCGTTCTGGATCACCGAGAGCCTGCCCGGGCCAGCCAGTCGACAGCCCGAACCGCCGCCGCGCGGTTCAGTCCAGCTTAGCGCCGGCTTGGACCCAAGCGGCGATGACGGCACGCTCCTGTTCGGTGATCTCGGTGACGTTGCCGAGGGGCATGATGCGGGTGACGACGACCTGCTGGTAGATTCGCTGGGCGTTCTGCGCGATCTCCTGAGAATTTTGGAGGAGGACACCCGCCTGCGGCACGGTGATGCCGGGGAACGTGGGCGCGGGCGAATGGCAGCTGACGCAACGCTGGCCGATAATGCTGCGCACGCGGTCAAAATCCACGACTCCTTCCACGGGCGGAAGCGGCGCGATCCGCGGCAGCGTCCACCACGCGGTGATACTGAGCAAGACCGCGCCGATCGCGGGATATTGCCACGCATAGACCCCCTTGTGCTTGCGATTAAAGAAGTGCCGGATGCTCACGCCCGCCGCGGCGATCAACATGAGAATGACCCAGTTGTAGGGATGGGCGTAGGTGGCGGAGTAGTGGTGGCTCACCATGGTGAACATCACCGGGAGCGTGAAGTAGTTGTTGTGGACGCTGCGCTGCTTGGCGCGCAGACCGTCGCGCGGGTCTGGTTTCTGTCCAGCGCGCATGGCCTTCACCATCCGCTTTTGGCCGGGGATGATCACGAAGAATACGTTGGCCGCCATGATCGTGCCGATGGCCGTGCCGACATGGATAAACGCCGCGCGGCCGCCGAGCGTGCGGGCGAGGCCCCAGGCCAAGACGGTGATCAACGCGAAGATCACCAGACCGAGCAGGCCGTCGCGTTTGCCGAGCGGGGATTTACACAACAAATCGTAGATGATCCAGGAGCCCACCATGCTCGCGGCGCCGATGCCGACGGCTTGGAGGGGCGTCAAGGGATTGACCTGCGCATCGACCATCATCGCCCCGGCCTTCATCCAGTAAACCAGCACGAGCAGGGCGGTGCCGGACAGCCAAGTGGTGTAGGCCTCCCATTTGAACCAATGCAGTTTCTCCGGCAGTGCCGCCGGGGCGACGAGGTATTTCTGTGGATTGTAGAAACCGCCGCCGTGCACAGCCCAGAGCTCGCCGCCGACCCCCTTCTTCGCGTTGTCCGAATCCGGTGGCGGTGCGTCGAGGCTGTTGTCGAGCCAGATAAAATAAAACGATGAACCAATCCACGCGATGCCGGCGATCACATGGAGCCATCGCACCAACATACTCAGAAATTCAAACAGGTAGGAATCCATGGCCGGTTAGTAACGAATTTTGTCGGACTTCTGCGCCCACGAATGAAAAGTCGCCTGAGCGGCCTCGCGCATCAGCGGGGTCATCTTGATCGCGCGCTCTTCCGGCGGCAACGACACTTGCTGATAGATAAAGTCGTCGTCGAAGCCGATCGCCGCGGCGTCCGCGCGCGTGTTGCCGTAATAGACGGTGGGGATGCGCGCCCAGTAGATCGCCGACAGGCACATAGGGCAGGGCTCACAGCTAGTGTAGAGCTCGCAATCCGTTAGCTGAAACGTCTCGAGACGCGCGCAGGCGTCGCGGATGGCGACGACCTCGGCGTGTGCCGTGGGGTCGTTGGTGGAGGTGACTCGATTGTGCCCGCGCCCGACCACGCGACCCTGCTGCACAATCACGCAACCAAACGGTCCGCCGCGATCGGACTTCATGCCGTCTTCCGCCAATTGGATAGCTTCGGCCATGGGGTTGATTTCACTCATGAGAGTGACGAGAACAGATTGAGTGTCATACGCGAGCGCGATGGTGGGCCCGAGGAGGGCGTCGAATATCATACTGACACCGGAGGGTTGCTCCGATTAGATGATCGAAATCTTATGAGTTCTTATCCAGTCATCGCCGATCTCGAGATTCGCGGGCCGATGAATCCGGGTTACGCCGAAATTCTTACGCCCGAGGCGTGCCGGTTCCTCGCCGGACTTCTCGCGAAATTCCAACCCCGTCGGGCGGACCTGCTCGCCCGACGCGTCGAACGCCAAAAAGCTATCGATGCCGGCCAGATGCCGGATTTCCTGCCGGAGACCGCCGCGATCCGCTCGGGCGATTGGCGCGTGCCGCCGCCGCCCCCGGATTTGCTCGACCGCCGCACGGAGATCACCGGCCCGGTTGATCGCAAGATGGCGATCAACGCGCTCAACTCCGGCGCGCAATGTTGGATGGCCGACTTTGAAGATGCCAATTCCCCCACGTGGGAAAACTGCATGGGCGGACAGATCAACATGCGCGACGCCGCTCGGTTGACGCTGACCTTCACCAGCCCCGAGGGAAAGAACTACGCCTTGAAGGACCAGATCGCCACGATCTTGGCCCGACCGCGCGGCTGGCACATGACGGAGAAGCATGTGTGGTTTGAAGGGCAACCGGTCTCAGCTTCGCTCTTCGACTGGGGACTCTACTTTTTCCACAACGCCAAGCCGCTCCTCGCGCGTGGGTCCGGTCCCTATTTCTATTTGCCGAAGTTGGAGAGCCATCTCGAGGCCCGGCTTTGGAACGACGTCTTCCTCCATGCGCAGGCCGAACTCAGCCTGCCTCGCGGCACCGTGCGTGCGACCATGTTGATCGAGACCATCACCGGCGCGTTCGAAGCGGAGGAGATCCTCTACGAATTGCGCGAGCATGCCTCTGGCCTGAACTGCGGCCGCTGGGACTACATGTTCAGCATGGTCAAAAAATTCCGGAATCACGCCGACTATGTGTTTCCCGATCGCACGCTGATCACGATGACGGTGCCGTTCCTGCGCAACTACGTCACGCACGTGATCAACGTGTGTCACCGGCACGGGGCCTATGCGATGGGCGGCATGGCCGCGCAGATTCCCATCAAGAACGACCCGGCGGCCAACGCGGCGGCCCTCGCGAAGGTGCGCGCCGACAAAGAGCGGGAGGCCTCCAACGGCCACGATGGCACCTGGGTGGCGCATCCCGGACTCGTGGCCACCGCGATCGAGGCGTTTGGCAAACACATGCAGGGGCCGAATCAGTTGCACGTGATCCACGACCGGAAAATTGTGGCCGCCGACTTGCTCGCGCCGCTGCACGGGCCGATCACGGAACAGGGAGTGCGGTGGAATCTCCATGTCGGCGTCCGCTACCTCGAGGCGTGGTTGGGTGGCTCGGGCGCGGAGCCCATTCACCACTTGATGGAAGATTTGGCGACGTCGGAAATCTCTCGCTCGCAGCTTTGGCAATGGCTGAAATTTGGCGCGAAGCTCGATGACGGGCGGGCCATCACGGCGGAACTCTACGACCAGTTGCTCGCGGCGGAGTTGGCCGCGATCCGCGCGGACTACGGCGACGAGCGATTTGACTCCGGTCATTTCGCCGCGGCGACCGACCTGTTCATGCGCATGTCGAAGAGCGCGGACTTCGATGAATTTCTCTCCCTTCCGGCCTACGAGCTCCTGCCGTAAGCCGTCGATGATCGACTTCCCCTGCTTCTTGCCCCGCTGCCATGCTCCTCACTGTTGCCGCTCTGAACGATTCTGATCGCGCCGCCTTCACCGCGGCGCTCGGGCATCTCTTCGAGCACTCGCCGTGGGTGGCCGAGGAGACTTGGCCGCGACGACCGTTTGCCGACGCGGCGAACCTGCATGCCGAGCTGTGCGCGACCGTGCGCGGGGAGGCGACGGATCGTCAGTTGGCGTTGATTCGCGCCCATCCAGATTTGGCCGGGCGCCTCGCGCAGCAGAAACAACTGACCGCGGAATCGGCTGGGGAGCAGGCCAGCGCTGGGCTCGATCAGTTGACGGCGGACGAGTTAAACGCCTTCAGCACCCTCAACGACGTCTACCGGGCGCGCTTTGCATTTCCGTTCATCATCTGCGCGCGGCTCAATGCCAAGGCGGCCATCTTGGCGGCGTTGCAATCGCGGTTGCCGCACACGGTCGCCAAGGAACATCAAACGGCGCTGGCGGAGATCGAAAAGATCGCTTGGTTGCGCCTGAGTGATTTGGTCAAGGCCGAGTGATCGCCCATGGTCGTGAAACTCCTGATGGCCACCTCGTCTTTAGCCGTGATCTCCGGATGAACTGGAGTTATTGATATTTTTATGATCGGCAAACTCAGCACCCATGTTCTCGACCTCACGACCGGTCGACCGGCCGCTGGAATGACCATCCGGTTGTCCCGTCTGGGCGATTTCCCCGCCGTAATCGCGACGGTGACGACCAATGCCGATGGGCGCACTGATGCGCCGCTGCTCACCGCGGAGGCGATGCAGGCGGGCACCTACGAATTGGTGTTCTTCGTGAAGGACTATTTCACTGGGGGGGGAGTGGCGTGTTCGTTTCTCGACGAAGTGCCGGTCCGGTTTGTAATCACAGATCCACAGGCTGGCCACCACGTCCCGCTGTTGGTGACGCCTTGGGCCTACCAGACTTATCGCGGGAGCTGAGCGCATGGCCACGGCGAAGCACACTCTTGTTAGGATGCTCGCCGAGCTCGGCCGAATCTCGGACGAGCCGACCAATCTTACGCGGACGTTCCTGTCTCCAGCGATGGGGCTAGCCAACGCGAAAGTCGGCGAATGGATGCGCGAGGCGGGCTTGAGCGTGCGGGTCGATTCGGTGGGCAACTTGATTGGTCGGTGCGAATCGGCTCACCCCGGCGCGAAGACGCTGTTGCTGGGCTCGCACCTCGACACGGTTCGCGCGGGGGGGCGATTTGACGGAGCGCTCGGCGTGCTGTTGCCGATCGTGGCGTTGCGCGAGTTGCGTCGGCGCCAGCTTGAACTGCCCTTTCACGTCGAGGTGCTGGGTTTTGCGGAGGAGGAAGGGGTGCGCTTCGCCAGCGGCTACATCGGCAGCGGGGGCTACACGGGCCGGTTGAAGGAATCGTTTCTCCAGTTGCGTGATGACCAAGGCGTGACGATGCGACAGGCTCTAGAGAAATTCAATGGCGGTGCCTTTGGCCCGCCGACCGCCGCGCACCTGCGGAAGAATTTACTCGGCTATGTAGAAGTTCACATCGAGCAAGGACCGGTGCTGGAAACGGAGGACTTGGCGACGGGGGTGGTCTCAGCCATCGCGGGGCAGAGTCGCTTCAAGTTGACGTGGACGGGTCAATCGAGCCACGCGGGCACCACGCCGATGGCTTTGCGGCGCGACGCGCTAGCGGGGGCGGCCGAGTTCATCGTTGGGGTCGAGGCGGTCGCTCGCCGTCGGCCGGGTTTAGTGGCGACGGTGGGTTCACTCACCGTGGCACCGGGGGCGGCCAATGTCATTCCCGGGACCGTCGTGCACACGCTCGATGTGCGTCACGCGCGTGATGCCGTGCGCCGCGCGGCTTTGGAGGAGCTGGGTGAATTTTCGAAGTCGGTTGCCACTCGCCGGAGTCTGAAATCCCGGTGGCAACGCACGCAGGAAAATGGAGCGGTCGCGTGCTCGCCGACCTTAACCGCCGCGCTCACGCGCAGTGTCAAAGCGGTGCAGGGCCGGTCGATCGTTTTGCCGAGTGGGGCCGGTCACGATGGGGTGGTCGTGTCGGAACTCGCGCCGATCGCGATGCTCTTTGTTCGTTGTCGTAAAGGACTCAGCCATCACCCTGACGAGTTTGCCTCCGCCAGCGATGTCGGCGTGGCTCTGGCGATCATGATCGATTTTCTCGAACGCCTTGCGGCAGGGAAACCATGAGCGACCAACTCGACGTGGTGGTGGTCGGAGGCACCGTGATCACCACGGCGGGGCTCCGCCGCGCTGATGTCGGCATCGTGGATGGAAGCATCGTGAAGATCGGAGCGCTGGCCGACGAGCCGGCGGCAGAGGTGATCGATGCGGCGGGGCTCCACGTGTCTCCCGGAATCCTCGATGCGCACGTGCACTTCAACGAACCGGGCCGCACGGAATGGGAGGGGATCGCGAGCGGTTCGGCGTCGCTCGCGGCGGGTGGGGGCACGTGGTTTGCTGACATGCCGCTTAACTCGCTGCCACCCGTGGTGGACGCGGCGAGCTTCGCGTTGAAGCGCACGCTAGCCGAGCAAAAGTCGGTCACGGATTTTTCGCTCTGGGGCGGCCTCGTGCCCGGGAATCTCGACCACCTCGAGGCACTGCGCGATGCCGGGGCGGTGGGGCTGAAGGCTTTCATGTGCAACAGTGGCGTCGACGAGTTTGCCAACGTGGATGCAGCGACGCTGCGCGCGGGAATGAAGCGCGCGGCGCAGCTCGATCTGCTCGTGGCGGTGCACGCGGAGGACAACGATCTCGCCGCGCAGGGGTTGGCGTCGGCTCGCGCGCGGGGTTCGGATGCGGCGGCGTGGCTGACCTCGCGTCCGGTGGAGCTCGAGCTCGCGGCGATCAAGACCGCGACAGAACTCGCCGGCGAAACCGGATGTGCGTTGCACATCGTGCACGTGAGTTCGCCGGAGGGAATCGCGCTCGTCGCCGACGCAAAACGTCGCGGGGTCAACGTGACGGCCGAAACGTGTCCGCACTATTTGCTGCTCAACGAAGCGGACGTCTTGCGGCAAGGGGCGGCGGCGAAATGTGCGCCGCCGTTGCGGTCCGAGGAGGCCCGCGTCGCGTTGATCTGGGCGGCTTTAGCCGGAGGCGTCGACACGATCGGCTCGGACCATTCGCCGGCTCCACCGAGCATGAAGACCTCGGAAGACTTCTTTGCCGTCTGGGGCGGCATCTCGGGTTGCCAGCACGGATTTCCCCTGTTGGTGAGTGAGCTACTCGCGATCGACGCCACCTGTTGGCCACGCTTGGCCGGTCTGTTAGCCGCGCAAGTCGCCCGGCGGTTTCGCTTGCCGGGTAAGGGGCGTCTGGCGGTCGGCTACGACGCAGATTTTTGCTTACTCGAGCTGGGTGCCGCGCAGGTGCTGAACAACAGCGACCTTCTTTACCGACACCGCCAAGGGCCGTATGGTGGTCGACGATCAACCGTCCGAGTGCGTCGCACAGTCGTGCGGGGGCGCTCAGTTTTCGCTGAAGGACGAATTGCAACCGGCCCCACCTACGGTAAGTTTATTCAACCCTCCCCCTCTTATGTCTGAACTATTTGGCCACACTCGTGCCCGTATTACTAGCCGCCACGCGCTCATCACTCCTCACAATCACGTGGGCAGCGAAGTGCCCGGCATCACCGGTGCGAAGACCGTCGTGTTGATCAACGAAGCGATGGGCGCGAAGTTTGCGCAACTGCTAGTCACGTTCGAGAAGGACGGGCGCGGGACGTTTCGTCAGGCGGAGGTGCAGACCTTCGGCTACGTGATGTCCGGCGAAGTCACGGTGATGTTGGCGGGCCAGCAGAAAAAATTAGTCGCTGGCGGATTCTTTTATTCTCCGGCGGGCCAAGCCTGCGAGTTGCTCACCCCGAAGGCCGGGACCCAGTTGACGCTCTTTCAAAAGCGCTACATCGCGACGCCGGGCACGCCGGCCCCACGCTCGGTCCTCGGCAATGCCAATCGCATCAAGGGGGGCCCCTTCCTTGGAGATCCAGCGGCGAACTTGAAGGAGCTTCTCCCGAACGAGCCGTCCTTCGACATGGCGGTCAATGTGTTTGCCTACCAACCCGGGGGCCACCTGCCGTTTGTCGAGGTGCATGTGATGGAGCACGGCCTCGTGATGCTCGGCGGAGCGGGCGTTTACCGGTTGGAAGATTCTTGGTATCCAGTGGAGGCGGGCGACGCGATTTGGATGGCGCCGTATTGCGCGCAATGGTTTGTAGCGATCGGCAAAACTCCTGCGAGCTACCTTTACTACAAGGACGTAAATCGTGCCGCTCTCTGACGCAGTTTCGACCGATCGATTCTCGTTCACCCTCAACGGACGGGAGATCGTCGTGGAGGGCGTCACGCCGACGACCACGCTGCTCGATTATCTCCGCGCGAAAGGTCTCACCGGAAGCAAGCAGGGTTGCGCGGAGGGTGATTGCGGAGCCTGTTCCGTCGCGCTCGTCGATCGCGACGCCGCTGGACGCACCACTTATCGAGCGATCAACAGTTGCATCGCTCTGGTGCCGATGTTTGCCGGACGAGAGGTCGTGACGGTGGAGGGGCTCGCACGTTGCGGTGTGGACCAGAAGCAATTGCACCCAGTGCAAACCGCCATGGTGGAGCACTACGGCTCTCAATGCGGCTACTGCACGCCCGGCTTCGTCGTCTCGCTGTTTGAAGCGTATTACCGCGACGGTTGCCGCGAGCCCTGGCAGATCAGCGATCAACTTTGCGGTAACCTCTGCCGCTGCACGGGCTATCGGCCGATTCGCGATGCGGCCACGGCGGCGTTTGCGCAGCGGCTACCGGTGGGCGCGGATGAGTTTCACGCGCGATTGCAATCGCCCGTCGCCCCCGCGGAGGCGTTGGCCTACGCGGCGGGGGCCGCGCGATTCTTCCGTCCGACGACCCTGGCGCAGTTGTTCGCGCTGCGGAAAACCCATCCCGAAGCGCGTCTCGTCGGCGGGGCGACGGAGATTGGCGTGGAGGTGAATAAAAAGTTTAAGCAGTTCCCGGTGTTGATCTCGACCGAGGCGGTGTGGGAGTTGACGAAAATCGAGTCGACCCCGGAGGCGTGGCATCTGGGCGCGGCGGCGACGCTGACGTGCATCGAGGAAGCCCTCGACGGAGAGTTTCCCTCGATCGCCAAGATGCTGCGCGTCTTTGCCGCGCGGCAGATTCGCAATCGCGCGACGCTCGCCGGCAATCTCGTGACAGCCTCGCCCATCGGCGACAGCGCGCCCGTGTTGCTCACGCTCGATGCCAGCGTCGTGCTGGCGTCACCGGCGGGTGCACGCATGGTGGCGCTCGCAGATTTTTTCACGGGTTATCGGCAGACGGTGCTGCAAGTCGATGAAGTTTTGCACAGAATCGTGGTTCCACGAACGATCGGCGACGGGCTTACGAGGAAAGTCGATTTCCTCAAGGTCTCCAAGCGACGGGAACTCGACATCAGTATCGTGGCGGCGGCGTTTTGCGTGGATCTCGATCAGGATGGGATCGTGCGCAGGGCGCGATTGGCTTACGGTGGGGTCGCGGCAATACCGAGCCGGGCGCGGCGGGCCGAGGCGGCGCTCGAAGGGCGGACGCTAGCTGAGGCGGACGACGACGTGGCGGAAATTTTGCGAGGTGAGTTTCAACCGATCGACGATGCGCGCAGCGGGGCGGATTACCGCCGCGAGCTGGTGGTCAGCCTGTGGCGAAAATTTGTCTCAGGGGAAACGAGTGAAGGACAAGACGCCGATCTGGGGTATGCCGAACACTCAAAGTGGCCGGTGGCCGATGCGTCGCGCGCCCTCGGGCACGAGAGCGCCGTGGGTCACGTGACGGGACGCGCTCTGTATGTCGACGACACCGCGCAGCGTCGGCCAATGCTGGAGATGTGGCCGGTGTGCTCGCCGCATGCCCACGCAAAGATCACGCGACGCGACGCGACCAAGGCGCGGGGGGCCCGAGGCATCGCCGTCATTTTGCTCGCGGAGGACATTCCCGGCGAAAACAACACCGGTCCCGTGCGGCACGACGAACCGTTGCTCGCCGTCGACGAAGTGTCGTTTCACGGGCAGATCGTCGCGATGGTGATCGGGGACACGCTTGCGAATTGCCGCGCGGCGGCGGCTCTGGTCGAGGTCGACTACGAACCGTTGCCGGCGGTGGTCGGGCTTCGTGCAGCGATCGAGCAAGGGAGTTATCACACGGAGCCCCACGTGCTTTCTCGCGGCGATTGCGCCGCTGCGCTCGCGGCTGCCCCCGAACAATTATCGGGTGAGTTCGAACTGGGAGGGCAGGAGCATTTTTATCTGGAAACCCACGCCGCCTGGGCCGAAGCCGGCGAAGAGGGTTCAGTGGTCATCAACTCGTCCACTCAGCATCCCTCGGAGATCCAAGCGATTGTGGCCGAAGTGCTGCACGTGGCGCGCCACAAAGTCGTCGTGCAGGCCCCGCGGATGGGCGGAGGATTTGGCGGCAAGGAAACGCAGGGCAACGCGTTTGCGGCGCTGGTAGCTCTCGCCTCGGTCAAGACCGGTCGGCCGGTGCGCATCCAGCTCGACCGCGATCTGGACTTGAAGCTGACGGGGAAGCGTCATCCGTTTCTGGCCAAGTTTGCGGTGGGCTACGATCATGACGGCCGTTTGCTGGCCGCGCAGGTGGCTTTGGTTTCGGACGGCGGTTGGTCGCTCGATCTTTCGACGGCGATCAACGATCGGGCGCTGTTCCACCTCGATAACGCTTACTATCTTCCGGCGGTGCATTTTTCCGGCCGCGTGGCCAAAACGCACGTCACTTCGCACACGGCTTTCCGCGGCTTTGGCGGACCGCAGGGCATGTTGGTGATGGAAGAGATCATCGATCGGGTTGCCCGGCGGCTCGGGCTCGCCCCCGAAGTTGTGCGCGAGCGAAATCTCTATCACGGCATGGGTGAGACCAACCGCACTCACTATCAGGAGGACGTGGGCGACAACCGGATTCAGGAAATCTGGAAGCAGGTGATGGCCGAAGCGGAATTTGGGAAACGCCGCGAAGCCGTGGCGGCGTGGAACGCGACGCACTCGCACATGAAGCGCGGCTTGGCGGTCACGCCGGTGAAGTTCGGCATCTCGTTTACGCTTTCGCACTACAACCAAGCGGGCGCGTTGGTGCATATTTATCAGGACGGCTCAGTGCAAGTGAACCATGGTGGCACCGAGATGGGGCAGGGGTTGCACACGAAGATTCTGGGCGTCGCCATGCGTGAACTCGGCCTCCCGGCTGAGTCGATCCGCTTGATGACGACGAGCACCGACAAGGTGCCGAACACCTCGGCGACGGCGGCGTCTTCTGGCGCCGATCTCAACGGGGCGGCAGTGGCGGCGGCCTGCACCATTTTGCGCGAGCGCCTCGCCCCCGTGGCGGCCGGGTTATTGGAGACGACGGTGGACGCGATCGAGTTTGTGGGCGGCGAAGCGCGCGAGCCGGGCACGACGCGCAGTGTGCCCTTTGCCAAAGTCGCCGCGAAAGCCTACAGCGAGCGCATCAGTCTTTCGGCGACCGGGTTCTATCGAACGCCGAACGTCAAATGGGATTGGACCACCGCTACGGGGAGGCCGTTTCACTACTTCGCGTGCGGAGCGGCCGTGGCCGAAGTAGAGGTCGATGGTTACAACGGGATGCACCGCGTGCGCCGAGTCGATATCGTTCACGACGTGGGCAACTCGCTGAACCCCGGCGTCGATCGCGGGCAGATTGAGGGCGGATTTGTGCAGGGGATGGGTTGGCTCACCCGCGAAGAATTGAAGTGGGACGGCGCAGGCCGCCTGCTGACGCACAGCGCGAGCACTTACCAGATCCCTGCGTTTAGCGACGCACCGGTCGAGTTTAATGTGACGTTGCTCCCGCGGGCCGCGCAGGCCAACACGATTCATGGGAGTAAGGCGGTCGGCGAGCCTCCGCTGATGCTTGCCTTTTCGGTGCGTGAGGCGATCCGCGATGCGATCGCCGCGTTTGGTCCCGGAGGGAGAGAAGTGCCATTGGCCTCGCCGGCGACGGGCGAAGCGATCTTCGCGGCGATCCGCGAGATTCGTGGCTAGGAAGTCCGGAGTCGGTCGCGCTCGGTGAGCAGCTGGGCGGCGATGCTGAGGGCGATTTCACGCGGGTCGTTGTTGCCGAAGGGCAGACCGACGGGGCAGTGGAACTCATTCGCGCGCGCGGCGGAAAGACCGTCGGCGATCATCTCGCGTCGGAGGACGGCCGCTTTGGCTTTGCTCCCGATGACGCCGAGGAACGGAAAACTTCGTTCCGCGAGGGCGCGTTGAAGCACGGGGCGATCCGACGCGTGCCCCTTGGTAAGGCAAAGTAAGAAAGCATGGTCGGGCATCGTTGGCACGAGGTCGGCCGGATTCTCGTGCGGCACGTAGCTGACGTTGCGCGCGCGGGGAAGCCGGTCGAGCCACTCGCGCCGCGGATCGACCACGGTCACTTGGCAATCGAGCGGGGCGAGGATGGGCACGAGTGCTTGCACGACATGCCCGGCTCCAAAAATCCAGATAGGCCAAGCGGCGCCGGTGCAGCCGGCTGGATGCGGCTCGAAGTAGAGTTTGACCGAACCACCGCAGGTCATGCCGACGTCGGTCTTGAGCGTCCAGTTAACGAATCTCGGGCCGGACTCCGGTGCGGCGAGCATCTCAACCGCGAGGGCGATTGCTTTGGCCTCCACCTTGCCACCGCCGACCGTGCCGGCGTGCAATCCGGTGGACGTGACGAGCATCTTGGCGCCGGTGTCCTGCGGCGTGCTTCCCAGGGCATCGGTCAAAACGACGAACACAAAGCCCACGCCGTCCTCCTCGAGGCTGACGAGTTGCTCGTAGAAAGTGGCGGGGAGGTCGGGCATGGTCGCAAGGGCTAGGCGGGCAAGCGCAGGGTGGCGAGGCAACCGGTCGTATTCGGACGATTCTGCAATGTGATCGAGCCCTGATGGTTTTCGATGATCTGTCGGCAGAGCACAAGGCCAATGCCCGCGCCGGCGGCTTGGTAGTGAAGAAGGGAACGAAGAGATTGGGGTGATTGGAGATGCCAGGGCCGTCGTCTTCGATTGAGAGTTCGAAAACGTGTCCCTCCTTTCGCCCACCGAGACGCACTCCCGCGTCGGTTTGCCCGCCCACGCGTTGTTCGAGGCACGCTTCACCGGCATTCTTGATCAGATTGATGAGCACCAGTTCGATCTGCGCAGCGTCGCATCCGATCGTGAGATCGGGACCGCCGGTGCCGTGAACCTGAATCCGCGGTTCGAGTGCGGTGACGCAGGTTTTCCCACGGCTTGATGACAAAGTCGCGGGCGCCGCGACGATGGCTGCGGCGACATTGAGGAGGACGTTGTGAATTGAGGAAGTTTTCATGATGGTTGGAAGTTGTCCTCCTTAGTGCAGTGCTCGTGTAAACGTTTCTTCGCTTCTATAAGTAAATGGTGGATAGGAAATAAAAAAATCTACCGATATTGATGGGCGTGGCGGTGGGCGTTTTTCACCCGCTTACGGGAGGCGTGGTTCCCAAAATCGGGAAAGTCGTCAGCGGGTATGCTGGGCACAAAAAATCCACCGGTGTTTCAACAGGTGGATAAAATGGTCGGGCTGGTGAGATTCGAACTCACGACCTCTTGCACCCCATGCAAGCGCGCTACCAGGCTACGCTACAGCCCGACAAAAGGAACTAGGAAGAAGCCCGACCCCTTCACCCAACGCAAGCCCTTTTCCGGGATTCATCGCCGAGAGGCTGGCCCGTCTCAGACTGGGGTATCGGCGCAGGCGAGACCGCCGGCCTCTGGGGTGGTCTACGTAGTTGACGGTAGTGAAATAGAATGGCGAAGCGGGCGCGTGCCCCCGGTGGTGGGGCCTTCAATGAACTCTTTGCGTTCAGTCTTTCGTAGCTTTTCCCTCGTAGCGATTGCGTTGGGGAGCGGCACGGCGCGCTCGATGGCTTTGGCGGCATGATCCAGCTTGCCCGACTCCAGCCATTGGCGGGCGATCTTCATCGCGTTGTGACGGTTCTACCATGGGTAGACCCCGAAAATGCCGGGAGGCGCCAATCACAATCAGGGCGAGGCCGAGATACCGAATTCGGCGAAACAGTCGGTGATCCTCCCGGGCGTCGAGCAAGGCCCACTACTAGTCGCGAGGGCTGCGTTGAGTGAGCCCGTGCCAAGCGGCGGCGAGGCGATCGAGAAAAGAATTGCCGCCAGTCGGTGGTTGCTCGGGAGTGTCGGGCAACTGCTTCATGAATAAGTTGGAAGACGAATTACCGGATCACAGGGATTGTCGTGAGTGCCCACGACGCCCCGGGAGTCCGGTGGGCACCGATCGAGCGATGATACCCGAGGTGACGGGCGGGGCGGGGCGTTGGGGCTACGTCGGGGCTTTGGCGCTGACGATCCTGGTGGCCTCTGGCCGCGGGACGGTGATGTCGCCCGACATCGTTAATTTCGACAAGGTGGCGCACTTGGCGATCTACGGCCTGCTGGCGACCTTGGTGGCCCGGGCGGGCTTTCCGGGTCGACGTGGCTGGTGGGCGGTGTTGTTCGTGTCCCTTTTTGGACTGACCGACGAATGGCACCAGAGTTTCACTCCGGGCCGCTCGGTTGAAATCGCTGACTGGGTGGCCGATACGTTGGGAGCCGTCGTGGCGGTGGCTGCCTACGTGAACTGGCGGACCTACCGGTCGTGGTTGGAGAAGCCTTTGCACAGACAAAAAGCACGGGTTGAAAATCGCGCCGGAGTCGTCCCCAATCAGACCTGATGACTCCCACTGACGCTCAGGCCAAACTAGCTCAACTCCGCGCCGAGGTGGTCCGGCACGATGCGCTCTACTATCGGCGCGCGAAGCCGGAGATCAGTGACTTCGATTACGATCAACTGAAGCGGGAACTGGCCTCGCTCGAGGCGGCGTTTCCCGACTTGGTCGGCGCGGATTCGCCGACGGAAGCGGTGGGCGACGACCGCTCCGAAGGATTCCAGACCTACCGGCACCGCCTGCCAATGCAGAGTCTCGACAACACCTATTCGGAGGAGGAGTTGCGGGAGTTTCATGCTCGGCTGGTGAAGTTGTTCGAGCGCGAAGACTTGGTTTATGCGGTGGAGCCGAAGATCGACGGGCTGGCGGTGAGCCTCACTTTTGAAAGCGGCGAGCTCGTTCGAGCGGTTACTCGTGGCAACGGCATCGAGGGGGACGATGTCACGGTCAATATTCGCACGATTCAGTCACTGCCGACCAAGCTGCGAGCCTCAGCTGGCGTGCCGGTGCCGGCCGTGATCGAGATCCGCGGCGAAGTGTTCATGACCTTGACGGAGTTTGGGCGGATCAATCAGGAACGGGAGGAGGCCGGGGAACCACTCTACGCCAATCCCCGAAATCTGGCGGCGGGGACGTTGAAGATGTTGGATCGGGCGGCGGTCGCAAACCGGAAGCTAGACATCGTGCTCTACGGCCTCGGTTTTTGCGAACCGGCCTCGGCGGTCGGCGATTCGCAAAGCAGTTTTCACGCGCTCATCCAGGCGTGGGGGCTGCCGACGATTGAGAAAACCTGGACGGTCCCGGGGATCGATGAGGTCTGGGCGGCGGTGCAGGAGCTCGATCGCCTCCGCTCCGGCTTTGCTTATGCAACCGACGGTGCGGTGGTGAAGCTGGACTCGATCAAACTGCAGCGTGATGCCGGTAGCACGAGCAAGGCCCCGCGCTGGGCGATGGCCTACAAATTTGCGGCGGAGCGGGCGGAAACGCTCTTGAAATCGATTACCATTCAGATCGGCCGCACGGGCGTGCTGACCCCCGTGGCGGAACTGGAGCCGGTGCAGCTGGCGGGCACAACGGTCGCGCGGGCGACGCTGCACAACCGCGATGAAATCGCGCGAAAAGACATTCGGGTCGGGGATCAAGTTTACGTTGAGAAGGCCGGTGAGATCATCCCGATCGTGCTGGGGGTGAATCTGGCGCGCCGCTCATCGGAGTGTGTGACCTATGTTTTTCCAGAAAACTGCCCGGTGTGTGCGACCGCGGTCGTGCAGATCGAAGGCGAAGTGGCGTTGCGCTGCCCGAACTACCAATGCCCGGTGCAGGTGCGGCGGCGGGTGCAGCATTTCGCATCGAAGGGGTGTCTCGATATCGACGGGCTCGGCGTGGCGATGGTCGACACGCTGGTGGACAAAGGGTGGGTGGGGAGCGTCGCGGATATTTATCGGCTCAATCGGGCGGATCTTCTGACGCTGGGGAAGAGCGTGGAGAAATCGACCGACAACCTGTTGGCGGGGATCGAGACCAGCAAGCGGGCCGAACTTTGGCGGGTGATTCACGGTCTCGGCATCACCCACGTGGGCACAGCGGCGGCGAAGGATCTGGCGAAGCGCTTCGCGAGCCTTGACGCGTTAGCGGCGGCGACGTTGGACAGTTTTCTCGGCGAGAAAAAGGCCACGCTGATCAATGGTATCGGCGAAACGATGGCGCGGGCGATCGTGGGGTTTTTTCTCAAACCGGAGAACGCGGCGTTGGTGAAGGAACTCAGATCACTCGGGGTTGAGCCCGTCGCTCCCGAACAAGCTGGCCCGGTTGGGACAAAGTTTGCGGGCATGACGTTGGTGTTGACCGGCACGTTGCCCACGCTGACCCGCGACGAGGCGAAGGCGAAGATCGAAGCCGCCGGGGGCAAGGTGAGCGGCAGCGTGAGCAAGAAGACGAGCTACGTGCTTGCGGGGGATGAGGCTGGGTCGAAGTTAACGAAAGCCCAAGAGCTGGGGGTGCCGGTGATTGATGAGGCGGAGCTCCTCCGGTTGCTGGCGGGGCCGGCGGATGCGGAAAACGTCGAATGACGTTCCTTTCCTTTGACGGACATCGTCGCTTCTGGTCCGGTGCGATATGGTCAAGCTGATGAATCGTGTGCGGTCGGTGATTTGTGGGGTGCTCGCCCTAACGAGCGCTCGAGCGCAGAGTGAGCACGTGGTGGCGCCGCCGGTGGATTGGAGTGATCCGGTCACGATCACCGTGACGGGCAACCCCACGTATTTCCACCGTCACCAGATGGAGGTGGAGGAAGTCTCCGCTGAGGAGCAGGCGATCTACCAGAGTTCGTGGGCGGGGGCGATGGGGCTGCGCATCGCCGGGTTGGCAAACAAGCGCTACCGCGTGCACCTAGCCTACACGGAGATGGACATGAACGCGCCGACGCGGCGTTGGTTTGATATTCTGATTAACGGCGAAGTGGTGCAGGAGGACGTCTGTATTTTCAACGAAGTTGGCAACCGGCGCGTGTTGAGTTTTGATTTCATCACGCCAGCGAAGGACGGCGCGATCACCTTCTCGCAACGCATAAGCAGGCCGGGTTCAGACGCGCCGAGCTTCACCTTGCTGCGGCTCTACGATCTCGCGGGTGGCTTGGTCGCGGAGCGTTCGGCTTATGCAATGCGGCCGGCGGACTGGGATTTGCGCGGCTACCTCGACAAGATCTATTTTGGACCGATCAAGGATGATCACGACCTGCCGCCATGGGAGGGGACCTACAAGATTCGCGAGCACGAGACGGCAAAGCTGACGCCGGCCGATGTGATTGGGCCGGACGGAATCGCGTATCCCAACTGGACGCAAGTGGGATTGCCCAACGGCATCCCGACTTTGCCGGTCACGCTTTCGGCCGCCGATTTCGGTGCAGTGCCCAACGACGATGACGATGATTCGACGGCGCTGCAGGAGGCGATCGAGGCGTTGCGCGTGCGTGGCGGCGGGGTGTTGTTTATTCCAGAGGGGATCTACTACCTCGACCAACCGATCACGATCAAGGGCGACAACATGGTGTTGCGCGGAGCGGGCAGCGGGCGAACGCGTCTGATCTCACGTTTCTCGATGGAAGGCGCCGCCCCAGAGATTCACGGCGTGGCTGAGGGTGGCGAGATCGGTATCGGTAACTTTTATTATGGGTGGAGCGACCCGGAGAATCTGGTCACCCTCGAAGTTCGTGCGAACGGGAAGCGGGTGAAGGAAATCGCCTCGGCCGGTCCTTGGGAACGCACGATTCTGCGCCGATTCACCGGGGTCGAGTTGTTGGCGACGGCGGGTCCGGGCAAAGTGAAGCTGGAGGTGATCGCCACCTACCGGGACGGCGCGAAGCGCTCTACGCAAAGGAACGTGCGCGTGGTCGACCACGCGGTGGCCGGTGATCGCGCCGCTGGCGTCCTGAGCATGATCATGTTTCGAGGCGAAGGAGTGGAGGGGGAGACGATCGCCCTCGCTTCGGATGGCCGCCGCGGTGACATGAGCCTTGAGTTGACGGCCGGACACGGCGTGAAGGTGGGAGATCGCCTAGTCCTCGACGCGCCCAACACGCCTCGTTGGCAGGCGCTGCATCGCGATGATCACCCCGGTGGGAGTTATCGTCGCAACATGTATGAGGTGACGGCCGTGGAGGGCAATCGGGTGTGGATTCCTGAAGCACTGCGGATCGAGTTTCCCACGATCGACGGAGCTTACGTGCAAAAATTTCGTCCGCAGGTGCATTGCGGACTCGAGGATTTGGGCTTTGAGCAAGCGGTCGACGCGGATGTTTACAGCGTCGTATTTGAATACGGCTGGGAGTCGTGGGTGCGCGGGGTAGAAGTGGTGATGACGGGCAACAAAGCACTCTACATGCCAAATTCTAAACGGTGCGAGGTGCGCGACTCGGTGTTTGATCGTTCCTGGACGAACGAAGGCGGTCACGCCTACATCGGTTGGGAGCACTCCTACGATTGCCTGATGGAAAACGTGACGACCTACGACATGCGGCATGCGCCTGTGCTGCAGTGGTCGTCGTCCGGCAATGTGATTCGCGATAGCACGTTTCACAACAGCGATGCCCAGTGGCACGCGGGTTGGACCAACGAGAATCTGTTTGAAGGCTTGATCGTCGAGTCGTCGCAAGACGGCGGTTCTTACGGCAACGGCATGTGGTCATCGGGTCCGGAGGACACCGGGCACGGTCCGAACGGCCCGCGCAACGTCGTCTACAATTGCAACATCACCTCGTCGAAAGTCGGGCTGTGGATGGGCGGGATGAATGAAGCGTGGTTGATCCTCTACAATCGCTTCGTGGTCGGCCGCGGTCCGGCGGTGCTGGCGAAAGCCGCGAGCTTCGACCACATTATCCAAGGGAATGTTTTCATCACGCTGGAGCCGTATCCCGCGGCGATCTACATCGGTTCGCGCGACTGCATCGGGATCGAGCTGATCAACAATCGGTTTTACGGTCCCATCGACCAATTGGTCGGCGGGCCGGGGCGGCCCGCCGTCGAATTCGACAACCGCATCTTGAAGTCGGGCGACGTGAATCGCCCGCACGCCCCCGTGCGCTCGATCTTCGCTTGGCAGCAGGAGAACCGTGAGGACATCCTCGCCGAGCAACAAGAGCAGTCGACGCGCCGCGGTCGTTGAGTTCCCGCCCCTGATGGGCGGGGATGAAGTTTCAATCCTCGTCCACCTTGGCGGGGCCGAAGACGCTGCGGTCGAGCGAGAGGGGGCCGCCGCCGGCGATGAGGACCACGATGAGGAGGAAGAGCACGAGCGCGGAAAACTCGAGGGATTGACCGAGGGCGAACAGACCATCGTGTCGGTGCACGATGAAGACCGCGCCGGCGAGGATCGGAATTTGCACCAAGGCGGCGATGCGCGTCAGAAAGCCGATGCAGAGCAGGAATCCACCGACGAAGTGTCCGATGGCGACGTAGTGAATCAGAGCTCCGGAAACCAACCAATCGCTGCCGCTGCGCGAGAGCAGATTGATGATGAACTCTGAGCGAACGTTGAACACAATCATGACGCCGCGGGCGAGGAGCCCGAGGCCAAGGTAGATGCGAACGCAATCTAACCAGATATCGCGGCGGGCTTCGGCCCACACGAGTAGAGCAGTCAATCTCTTCAAGACAGCCTCCTGAGTTTTGGGGTTGGAGTGGGCGGCCCGATGCGTCCAACGCGCACCGTGGTGACTCGGAGGCTATCCGGCCATCGGTCCACGTCAACGGCGGCGTCGGGTCGCTCCGTGCGGATTTTCCCCCAAGTTAAAGCGGCCAACCGGGCTCGTCCTTGAACGGGCGGTGAGACATGCCGCGGGTGAGATCGGCGATCAACGGGCGTTGTTGCAGTATGTGGGCGTGACGATCGAGCACGCGCCCCGTGACTTTGCCGGGCGGGAAAAATCGGAAGAAGAAGGTGTGTTCGCCTTGGTCGACCCAGGCGTAGTGCTCGAGTTTCGTTGGAAGAATCTTGGGGTCGTGGTGGGCAAAAGGGCAGGATCGCAGGAGCGTGAGATGCGCGGTCGATTCGTCACCACTGATCGCGAAGACTTCCGGTGCGACGATGCCTGCACGACGGCCATCGGCGAGATGAAGAACGCTGCGATCACGGAGGGGAAGCTCGCGGCCGTCGCTGGCGCGGCGCAGGTTGCCACCCGGAATACCATCATTGCGATGCCCGATCGTAGGACGGGGCGACCAGGAGAGGCGCAGGAGTTTATGATGCTCGTGCCAATTGACACGTAGGTGCAATTCGTAGAACTCGCATCCACGGTAGCGCCGCCAGTCCGCGCAGATCCGGCTTTCACCGATCCGGCCCTCGATGCGCCAGAGATGACGGAGCGGGCCGGTTTCGATCAGCGCGGGTTCGCTCCAATGCGCATGATCGACTTGCGGGCCGGCGAAGCGGTCGATGCTGTGCGACCAAGTGTCGGATTTGTCCTCGATGAGTTTCAGCTCGGGCAACGGACAGGTTGAGTGCGCGTCGGTGCGAAGGACGCCGCTGCCGTCGGCATTGGTGGTGAGGTTAAAGTCGGGCGAGGCGCCCTTGAGTGGTGCGGATTTGCCCTTGGAATTGCGGGCGATGCGGACGGTGCGGAGTTCGCCGGGCTTGATCGCGAGGGGAAAGAGCACGCGCATCGTGTCGGGCATGAGCGTTTCAGGCTCGATGATCTGGTGGGGGACGAGCCGGTTACGTTCGTCGAGGAGGCACCAATCTGGTTTCCAATGCGTCCATTCGAGCCAGGGTTCGTGTTCGATCCAGCCGTTGAACGTCTCGTCTGAAAAATTTCCCGCCACGATGCGTTGGCGCGGGTCGGGCGGCAGCGCGTGGGCACGGCGGCGAAAGGTTTCGCTGAGCACGGTCTCGGCGCTCGCCTGGGTGCCGGCGAGTTGGTGGTCGGCGGCCTGCGCGGCGCTGGGCGTGCAACTGCCGCCGAGGGTGTCGTGAAACGAATTAAAGCAAAGCGATTCCCAGGCCGAGGCGAGGACTGGAGTCGCGGCGCGGCGTTCGGCGGGTGGCGCGAGGTCGAGGGCGCGTTTGGCTTGAGCGAGAAGATTCTCAGCGCGGCGCACGCCGAGCTTCACGGGCCGGTGGGCGGTGAAGCAGCCGATGGCGTGCATCTGCAATTCACCGGTGACGAGGGGCAGGTGTTTAACTTGAGGTGAGAGCGCCTGGAAGAAGCGTTCAGGGGAAGAAAAAACCAACCGGGCGCCAGGGAGGGTGCGTTCATGAGCGCGCACCCATTCGATAATCTGTTCGTTGGGGCCGCCCCCGTGGTCGCCGACGCCGAGAAAGCACATCGTGTGGGTGACGCCGGTGGGCAAGTCTTCCAGGGCGCCTTGGACATGCTGCAAGGTGGGCGGCGTGATGGTGCAGTAGCTGTGGGCGATGCGGAAAGTGTTGATGATCTTTCCGCCCGGGCGACCCCGCCAGCGGAAGACGCGGGCGGGTAGGGCCGTCTCGTGGGCCATCGGTCGCATGAACACGTAGCTGTCTTGATCGTGCGCGGCCATGATGTCGGGCAGCGCCGCGCTGTGGCCAAACGAGTCGACGTTGAATCCGATGCGGGGGAAGAGCCCGAGGTGCTTTTCAAACCAGGCGCGGCCGAGCTTGATCTGTTGATGAAAATTTTGCTCTCCCGGCAGGTTGCAATCGGGCTGCACCCACCAACCGCCGACGACTGACCAACGGCCAGCGCGGACATGGGCCTTGATGCGGCGAAAGAGGGCCGGATCGTGACGTCGCACCTGTTCGTAGACCCAAGCTTCCCCGCGGGTGAAGATGATGTCGCGGTGGCGATCGAGGGTGTTGCACATGGTGTCACATGTGTTGAGGCACTCGTCGACGCCGGCGGTCCACGGCCACAGCCACACGGGATCGAGATGGGCGTTCAGGACGATGTGGACGGTGCGCATAGAATGGGATAGGGCTAGGCTCGCTCGTCGGGGTTGACGGGGGGGGCGGGCCGTTCGGTCCCAGCCGCAGAATGGTCAGGAGGTGGTTGCGTTGGCAACGCCGCGATTGATGCGATGATTCCAACCGCGGAGAGTGAGACGGACGTTGGGATGCAAGTTGCCTGGCTCGATCTCGTCGCGACCAGCGAGCATCTGCACCAAGACGGTTTTGCGTAGACGGCGGGAGAGGTTGTGCTTCGATCCGTGAATCGTGAAGTAGGAAAAGAACACGACATCGCCGGGTTCGGCCTCGAGCGGAGTGGATTCCTCGAGCGGGTATTGATCGAGAAATTCGCACGGCTCCTGTCCGCCGGTGCGGGGCACGCGTCCGAGTTTGTGCGAACCGGGATAGACGCGCAAACAGCCCATCTGGTCGGTCGCCGGAGATACGTGGATGACCGCGGCGATCATCGTGTCTTTGACCGACGGGAAGTAGGTCCAATCCTGATGCATCGTGAACGGCATGCCGTGGGCGGCCGGTTTTTGAAACAGCTTGGTGTGGTGTAGCACGATATCGGGCCCGAGGATCGCCTCCGTGACGTCGAGAAAGGCCTTGGCCTGAATCGCACGGAGCCAGGCTTCGGAGTAGCACTGGACGTTGTGCGTGTGAGTGAGGGTGGATTTTTCCCCGGCAACCTTGACCTGCCGTTCGCCGGTCCACTGGGCGGTGTTGAGGTCGCCTCTGCGGGTGAGCTGCCGCACGATCCGGTCGAAGTCGCGCTCGAGAGGTTTGACTTGGGCGGGAGTAAACAAGCCACGGGCGACGTAGTAGCCGTGCTGGTCGAAGAAGGCTTTGATCTTTGAGGGAGTGGCCATGGGGTGACGTAGCCCAATCGTGAAAGTTGTCCGGGGGAAGCCTATGCTGTTGTCTGAATCGGGATCGTGTTGTCCGATTTCAACACCATGAGTGCAACCAAACGCAGTCTTGATTGGCCAAAGCTGGCGGTGCCAACCATTCGCAACGGAGGGCGTTTTCCCATGGAAGCGCGCAATTCCGCCCTGGTCTACTGCTCGCCGCACACGGTCGCCCTCCACTTGCACCCTTATGCAGGGAAACTGGTCATGGGGAGGGTGTCTTTGGCGCTGCGGCCGGGCGTTGGAAAGAAAACTCCGTCGACCTACAAACTACAAAGCCTGACCCCATTATCTCGTCCCAGTTGGATTTTCTCAGTGACACCGCGGGCGACACCGGGGAGAACGACTGAATAATTTATGCCCCCACGCCTGCATTTGAACAGCGATTGGAGCCCACCCGGTGAACCATTGCCACCCTTGCCCGTGGGGGTGATCCTGCCGCCGCAGATCCGCGCGCCCCGCTATCCGCTGAAAGACCGGCGCACCTTGTTCAGCGATGCGGAGATCGCCCGGGCGCGGGAGAATATCGGCCGCTACCCCTCCGCCCGGAAACTGGCCGACGAAATCGTGCAGGCCGCCGCCTACTGGGTGGAGTGGAGCGATGCAGATTTGCGCAAGCTGATTGCCACCGCCGAAGTGCCGCGGGCCTTCGATTGCTCGCCGGCGGGCTGCCCCAAGTGCGGGAAGAAAATCTTCGAGGTGGCCAAGAGCACCTATCCGTGGCGCCTCGATCCGCGCCGACCGTTCAAGGTGGCGTGTCCGGTGTGTGCGTCGGTTTTTCCGAGCAATGACTACGGCCGTTTCTATCGTAGCGGTTTTCAGGATCGGAGTGATTTTGACGGTCCCTACGTAGACGACGGCCGCGGGTGGGTGGCACCGGATGGGGAGCGCTACTGGTTCGTCGCCCATGCGAACCACTGGACTTGGTATTGGCATCCGCAGGCGGACAATCCCACACTGCTGCGCGGTTGCGAGGCGTTGGGCCGCGCCTACCTGCTGACCGGCGATCGGCGCTATGCGCACAAGGCCGCCGTCATCCTGCATCGCATCGCTGAGGTCTACCCCAACATGGATCATGCCCCGCAATCGCGGATGGGCGAGTTTCTCGCCCGCAGGTCCGGCGAGATCTATCCCGGTAAAGTGGTTAATGCGATTTGGGAATCCTACATGTCGGCACAATTTGCCGAGACCTACGACGCCATTTGGGAAACGATCGACGAGGACAAGGCATTGCAGGCTTTGACCGATCGCACCGGGCCGGAGCTGCGCGGCTTTATCGAGGCCAACCTGCTCGAGGAAATCATCGACGCCTATTATGCGGTGAAGACACGCGGCAACTACGGCATGCACCAGCGTTCGCTGCTACAGACCGTGCTCGTGCGCCAGCATGCCGATCATGCCCGGCACCTCGCTGCCGTCGTGGACAAGCCAGACGGCGCGATTTTCCTCGGCCTGCGCTACGCGCTACACGGGCAGGTTTGGCGCGACGGTCATCCCTATGAGGTTGGTGATTATAATTTTGCGTGGGTGAGTAATCTCATCCTAGTGGCCGGGCTGCTCGCGAAGCTCGGCGTGGATGTAACCGGTCTGCCGCGCCTTCGCCGGTTGCTCAATGCCCCACTCGACAGCCTCTGCATCGGTCGGCTGACTCCGGCAATTGGCGATAGTCAGACGGTCTATGCCAATCCCGTCGGTGGGGATGCCGGTCTGTATCAACAGGCCCTGCGCACTTATGCTGAGCCGCGTTATGCCCGCTTTTTGGCTGGGCTGGGTGCCACTGGCGAAAACTCCTTCGCGAGTTTTGTTTCGTTATTGCAGCCGCCGATCGCGGTCCCGGCCGGAGCGCCGGCCCCCGGTCGTTTGCACGAGCCGCAGCCCAGTCGGTTGCTTGCAGGTTTCGGCTTGAGCCTGATGAATAACCCGGCGGACACAGTGGGTTTCTCAGTCTATCACGGGCTACACCTCAATCACCGGCACTTCGACCGCCTGCACTTTGATGTGTTTGCCCACGGGCAAGCCATGATGCCCGACCTCGGTTACCCAGATGCGATGAATGCGATGGTCCCGGGCATCTTCACGTGGTCGCTGACCACGATTTCCCATAATACCGTCACCGTGGATGCCGCGATGCAGCCCGGCAACGCCGCGGGGCACGTCGAAATGCAGGTCGAGGGCGGCTGGGTGCGTGCCGTGGCGGTCAATGCTCCCGGCACTTATCCGCAATGCCCGGTTTACCGTCGCACCTTGGTGATGGTGGATGCGGGCGATGAGCGCAGTTACCTCGTGGACTTTTTCGATGTCGAGGGCGGTCACCAGCACGATTACAGCCTGCACGGGCCACCGGGAGCATTTCAGCTCAACGGTGGCGAGTGGACGCCACCGGCCACCGGGACGCTGGCCGGTGAGGCCGTGCCCGTCGGCGCGCTATACGATGATCCCGCGCTGGCTTCGCCCGAGAATAAAGACGGTTACGCCACGTATCGGGGCTCGGGGTTCCAGCATCTGGAAAAAGTCCGCCACCATCGCGCCGGTGACTGGTCGGCCGACTACACTCACGAGCGCGCGGCGACAGCGCAATTGCGCCTGCGGGTTTTACCACAGCCGAATCAGCAGCTAATGCTCGCCGAGGCCCGCGTGTCGCCGGTTAAATGGCCGCAGATCCTACGTTACTTGATCGCGCGGCACGAGGGTGGGGCGGGGCTCGTAAGCAAGTTTGTCAGTGTCATCGAACCGCACGCCGGGACACCGTTTCTGCGAGGGGCCCAGCGCTATGCTATCCCCGGCGGGGTGGCAGTGGGCGTGACACAGGGGGACGGTCGTAGTGAGGTCATCGTGCAGGGCGAGCAGGGCGTGAGCAAACGGTGCGAGGTTGCCGGGCGGATGCTGCTGACTGATGCCCGCGTGACCGTGTTTGCGTTTGATGCCGACGGTGCCCTCGCGCGGCTTTGGCTGGTCGACGGCACGCACGCTGCGGTCAATGACGACTTCCATCACGCCGCGCAGGCTTGGGGGGGGCGGGTGCTCGCGGTCGATCCCGCTGCGCAAACCGTGCGCATCGCCTTGGCCGCGACCGCTGCCGGTGAGGCGGCCGTCACCTTGGTGGGCCGCGTGGTGCACTTCGGCCCGGGGCGCGCCTCCGCAAATACGGTGACGGCGGCCCGGTGGGAAGGTGGCGACTTGGTGCTGCACATGCGCGACGACCTCATCGTCGGTCTCGTGCAAGTGCGGGCCGTCACGCCTGCCCGCATCGAAACCGCCTCCGGTCTTATGCTAGCCGCCACTTACGCCGGCGCTGGTTTGCGCAACGCCGCCGGTGGCTTTGTCGGGGTGGTGCGGACCGCTGGTGAAGACTGGATTGAGCCTGTCGCTCGGCTCGCCGTCGGCGCTCTCGCGCCCGGGGAGGATCTCACGATTACCCAGACTTGGCCCGGCGACCGGTTCGAGTGCCCGGCGGTATTGGCGTGGCGGCGTTGACCGCATCCGCCAACTCGTTCATCACTCTTCGCGATGCCGTCGAAGAAACACACCTCGCTTGACCGGGTGCTGGGCCGTCTCGATTCGCTCGATTCGGTGAACCTCGCCAATCTCGTGCAGCGGCTGGCGCGTGAGCGCGGATTGTTCGAGGACATCTTCAACACCCTGCAGGAGGGAGTGCTCGTCATTACCACCGACGGTGAAATCGAATACGCCAATGCCGCCGCCTACCGGCTCATCGGCTTAGGCGCGGACGAGCTCACCGGGCAGGTCTTGTGGCGGCTCGTGCCCGGGTTGCGGCCTTCGCTAGGGATTTCCTTGGAGGATGACGAAACCGTCTTGCCCGTCGTCGCCCGCGAATTCGAGCTCACTTATCCCGAGCCGCGCACGGTGCGGCTCTACATGGTGCCGTTCCGCGGCGACGGCCGCGGTGGTTCGCGCCGTTTTGCGGTCATTCTTTCGGATATCACTCGCGACAAACAGACCACCGAGGCGCGTATCGAAGATGAGCGCACCTCCTCAATCCTGCTCCTCGCTGCCGGCGTCGCCCACGAGCTCGGCAACCCGCTCAATTCCCTCACCATTCATCTCCAGCTCATAGAGCGGCGGCTTAAAAAACTCAAGGCGGCCCCAGATACCGCCTCGCTCGGTGACTCCATCCGCGTATGCCAGGCGGAGGTGAAACGGCTCGACGGTATCATCAGCAATTTTCTAGAGGCCATTCGCCCGCAACCGCCCGACCTCACCGAGCTGAATCTCGCCGATGTGCTTAGCGAG
>Ga0105050_10002063_pt1 | contig 29284 bp, 25 predicted proteins | sample FRY01_FD_78088 | JGI IMG/M metagenome (GOLD analysis project Ga0105050, IMG submission 78088) | Freshwater microbial communities from Lake Fryxell liftoff mats and glacier meltwater in Antarctica - FRY-01 | ecosystem: Environmental > Aquatic > Freshwater > Ice > Glacier meltwater ...
AGCGAGCACCATGAGTTTGGTGACACGCTGCCCCAAGTGTGACAGCGGCTTTGCGGTGACCGCCGATTTGTTACGCCTGCATGATGGTTTGGTGCGGTGTGGGCAATGCTCACATGTGTTTGATGGCTTTGAATGCTTGCAAGACAGTTTGCCGACTTTGACTCAAAAAGTCGTTGATGAAACAGCGATCAACCAAGAGCCTGAACCAGTACCCGAGCAAAAACCCCCTCAGTCAACGGTACCCGCAGCCCCCGTAGCCCCCGTAGCGCCTCAAGTCTTTCGAATGGTGGCTGAGCGCCGTGCGCCCAGCACGGCGGCCTTGGCATCTAAGCCGGCAGGATCATTTCAGTCATCTGCAATTAGCAAGCCCATAGAACCCTCAGTACCATCACAAACAACCTACGCATCAACACCTGTTTCAGGGCGTTCGGAACCTATTTTTAAAACATTCACTGATTCACCCGTGCCGGATCGGGCCGAGCCTGCGGTCAAGATTGTGGGTGAGGCGCGTCTGCGCGGTGATGACCCGTCTGCTTTCGGTCGCACAGTGCCCGATTTCATGGAAGACGAAGAGCCAGAGTCACCCTCGAGGGCCTTGGTGTGGTTAACGGGTGCGGTCGCGTTGTCGTTGGTTTTGTTGGGACAATTGCTATACGTTTACCGCGATGATGTCGCCACTAGCGTGCCGACCTTGCGCCCGCTGCTTGAGCAAGCATGCCAACCCTTGGGTTGTGAGGTGGGTTATGTGCGGCGAATTGAACGGATTTTCGTGGTGGGGTCTTCTTTGCAATTGGCCACCAATCAATCCGTGGCTGAGGCTCGCGAGCATGATTACGTTTTGCGTCTGACCTTACAAAATCGTTTTGACCGCGCGCAACCCTGGCCGAGTTTGATGGTTGTGTTTTCAGACGCTTCGGGCACGGTGGTGATCCGACGCGCGCTTGTACCGTCTGAGTATTTGCCCCCAGACTTGTTGGCGCGACCTTTCGGTGCGCAGCAAGAAGCCAGTCTTGAAATACCGATGCGGGTAACGGGCTTACCCGTTAGCGGCTTTGAAGTTGAAAAATTCTTTCCATAGGAGCCCGCTTGCCGGGTAAAAAATATGTCTTCACAAGTTTTGATCTGTGGTTCAGTGGCGTTTGACACGATTGCGGTCTTCGAAGGGCGATTTAAAGAGCACATCCTGCCAGATCGCATTCATGCACTGAGTGTGTCTTTCTTGGTGCCAACCATGCGCAAAGAGTTTGGAGGTTGTGCGGGTAACATCGCTTACAACCTAAAGCTGTTGGGCGGCCAACCTTTGCCAGTGGCCACTGTCGGTCAAGACGCTGGTGATTATCTAGAGCGCTTTGAGCGCCTTGGGATTACCACTGAGCACATTCGCTTGTTGCCCGATATGTTTACGGCGCAATGTTTTATCACGACTGACCTTGATGACAATCAGATCACGGCGTTTCATCCGGGAGCCATGGATCGTTCGGCCGATAACGATTCAACGGTACCTGATGCCGCTTGGGCCATTGTGGCACCTGACTCAAAGGCTGGCATGCTCGCACACGTTGATCGTTTGTCAAAGGTCGGCATTCCGTTTATTTTTGATTTGGGTCAGGCGATGCCATTGTTTGACGGTCCTGACCTGATGTCGGTCTTTGGTAAAGCGCGCGCATTGGCTTTCAATGATTACGAAGCCAGTGTGGTTGAAGAACGAACGGGACGTACGCCACAAAGCCTGGCAGAAGATCTCGATGCGGTAGTGGTGACCCGTGGTGCTGCAGGCGCCACCCTGTACTTGGCTGGCCAAGCCATTGAGATTGCACCCATCAAACCCACCGCTGTGATCGATCCGACGGGTTGCGGTGATGCTCATCGGGCAGGTCTTCTACACGGTCTGACCCAAGGCTGGTCATGGGAGAAGGCTTGCATGCTCGGTAATGTAATGGGTTCCCTAAAGATTGCTTCGCGTGGCCCACAGAATCACACCCCATCATTGGCTGAGATTGGCACACTAATGCAAAGCACTTATGGCGTCACGCTGTAAGATAATGAAGACTCTTTTATTGATTGGACCGCTGTCATGAACAAATCTTCAGCTCGCGTACTTAAGTCCGGTGTACGTCACTATGCGCTCTCTGGTGTTTTGGTGTTGCTGGCCGTCAGTGTATCGGGATGCAGCACGCCTAGCGCGTCATCTAAGGTCTATACCTACGGCCAAGCCCAGTCTGAGCAGATCGTTCGTAACGGCACGGTCACCAATGTGCGCTCGATCGTGATTCAACAAGACAAGACATCTGGCGCTGGTATGGTGGCTGGTGGTGCCTTGGGTGGTGTGGCTGGCAGTGCGGTGGGTGGTGGCGTTGGGCGAGATTTGGCTATTGTCGGGGGCGCCATCTTGGGCGCACTCGTTGGTAACAAGGTCGAGGAAGGCATGGGTAAAAGCGACGGTCTAGAAATCACCGTGCGACTAGACAATGGTGAAACCCGCGTGATTGCCCAAGAAGCTGATGAGCCAATAACGATTGGTCAGCGTGTGCAGGTGATTAGTGGAACCGGTGTGACACGCGTCGCCCCTATGCCAGGGGCTCGATAACTGACAGCGAGGCCACATCTTGCGCCTAGCCATCATTGAAGTCGATGCCGTTTGGCGGACTTCGATTTCAAGCTCACTTCGTTGTTTGAGCCATGCGTCTCGGTTTCGCTTGAGCATTTGCGTGCGGCCATTAAGCTGTTCGCCGGCATGCCAGGCCTCGCCCATCGCAACAGGGGTTTGATTCCCCAGTGATAACGGCCCAGGTGGCTAACCCGCAGTCGAGCAACAAGCCATTTCAGGCTGCCTTACGCGCCCAGCCTCACACGCCAAACAGAGTGAAATTGATTCGGCTGAGCACCATCATGGCAATTTGCGCCAAGATCAGTAGCACCAGCGGTGAAAAATCAAATCCACTGAAGTTTGGCAGAATGCGCCGGATGGGTTCGAGCAATGGCGCGGTCAGCGTTCGCAGGACTGGCATCATTGGTGCCAATGGATTGATCCAAGACAGGACCGCTTGAATCAGCGTTAACCAAATGATGAGGTTCAGTAACCAACGACCCAGAGTGACCAAAGCGGCCATTAACCCAGGCACAATCAGCTCAGTGGGGGGCAGGGCTCGGGTTGCGATCATCCAAAGGGCGAACAGATAAACCACTGCAATCAAGTACGCCCCAAGAAGGCTGGCGTAATCGATCGATTTGCCTGAAGGCAAGACAGCACGCAGTGGCTTGGATAGCCATTCGGTTGCTCTAAAAATGAGTTGAGAAAACGGGTTAAATGGGTGAAACCGAATGGCGTGAAGCCAGCATCTGGCTAGAAATGCGGCCCCTAAAACTGTGAAACCGATCTCGATCAGAAATTGCAAAATATCACCAGACATTGAAGCCAACACACCGTTAAAAGTCATTTATTGCTGTCATTGTCGCACGATCATGTGCAAATTGACCACATGAAACCAACGCCCAAAAAAAACCGCCCAGCCTAAGCTGGGCGGAGACCGGTAAGCGGTCTATCCCAGAAACGATCAGGGACGACCACCCGTTGGGAAAGGCCATGAAGCAGCTGGGTTCAACGCTGTTTTTGCACCAGGTGCGGCAGCGGTTGAAGGTGCAGTTGTTGCAGGCTTTCTTACTACGGCTTTCTTAGCAGCCGGTTTTTTAGGACTTTTTTTTACAGCCGTTTTTGCTGGTGCTTTTTTGGCAGGTGCTTTTTTAGCAACAGCCTTCTTAGCAGGCGCTTTTTTAGCAGCGACTTTTTTGACCGCGGCTTTTTTAGCAGGTGCTTTTTTAGCAGCAACTTTCTTGACTGCTGCTTTTTTAGCAGGTGCTTTCTTTACAGCAGCTTTCTTAGCAGGTGCTTTTTTAGCAGGTGCTTTTTTAGCAGCAACTTTTTTGGCCACTACTTTTTTGGCCACTACTTTTTTAGCGGGTGCTTTTTTAGCCACTACTTTTTTAGCAACGACTTTCTTTGCTGGGGCCTTTTTGGCAGCCACTTTCTTAACGGCTGCTTTCTTGGCTGGCGCCTTCTTTGCTACTTTTTTGGCTGTTGCCATGGTCTAACTCCTTAAGTTCAGAGACCCAAAACAGGGAACGCGCGCCTTGAGGACTGCCCTTTTCGGGTCGACCACAAGGCTCGCGCTATTCACAATCCCAATCCCGTTAACCGATTCCGGCTAGCATTGATTGAGGCTGCGAATGCGGTATGACCACCCTAAGAGGGAGACGCTTTGGCATCGCGCCCTCAGGGTGGTCATTCAAGCGGCCAGTTGTTTGCTGGCCGCTGTTATAGGTTCGCGTTTCGAGTCGCTGACTTAGGCGCTTATTCCCAGTTCAGTGCTCCACCTGTCTGATACTCGATGACGCGCGTTTCAAAGAAATTACGTTCTTTCTTTAGATCAATCATTTCTGCCATCCACGGGAAGGGATTCTCTTCCTGAGCAAACAATGGCTCTAGGCCAATTTGCTGGCAACGACGGTTCGCAATAAAGCGTAGGTATGACTTGAACATGGATGCGTTCATGCCCAACACGCCGCGAGGCATGGTGTCTTCGGCATACGCATACTCAAGCTCAACGGCCTGACTAAAGAGTTCACGAATTTCTTCACGAAACGCTGGCGTCCACAGGTGGGGGTTCTCCAGCTTAATGGTGTTGATCAAATCAATACCGAAATTGCAGTGCATCGATTCGTCACGCAGGATGTACATATACTGTTCTGCGGCACCGGTCATTTTGTTTTGACGACCCAGGGCCAGAATCTGTGTGAAGCCAACATAGAAGAACAAGCCTTCCATCAAGCAAGCAAACACGATCAATGAACGCAAGAGGGTTTGATCGTCTTCAGGCGTGCCAGTTTTGAAGTTTGGATCAGCAATGGCATCGATGAACGGGATCAGGAACTGATCTTTGGCACGAATCGATGGCACTTCGTTGTAAGCATTGAAGATCTCTGCTTGATCTAAGTCTAAGCTTTCAACGATGTATTGGTAAGCGTGCGTGTGAATGGCTTCTTCAAAGGCTTGGCGCAACAAGAACTGACGGCATTCGGGTGCGGTGATGTGGCGATAGGTACCCAAGACGATGTTGTTCGCAGCCAATGAGTCAGCCGTCACAAAAAATCCAAGGTTGCGTTTGACAATACGACGCTCGTCATCTGTCAAGCCATTGGGGTTCTTCCACAACGCGATATCACGCGACATGTTGACCTCTTGGGGCATCCAGTGATTCGCGCAAGTGGCAAGGTACTTTTCCCAAGCCCATTTGTATTTAAACGGCACCAGCTGGTTGACGTCAGTTTTGGCGTTGATGATGCGCTTGTCAGCGACATTGACGCGTTGCTCGACGACTTTGGTGGTGCTGGCACTTTCAGTGACGCCAGGGGTAGGCATGGCGAGGTCACCAAAAACACCAGTGGCTTCGCGCAGGCCGTTGTCGATCAATGTGATACCAGAAGGTGGTAAAGGCTTCTGGGTCGTGACGGTTTCTTCGTTCCAGTTCAACATATCAAAATCCTTTCGTTGGGTTATTGGCAGGCTTCGCACTCTTCGAAACCGGGATCCCCAGGTCTCATCGTGCAAGCCGCACCAACGATTTCAGCTTCAGGCAGTGTTGGGTTTGAGGCAAGGGCACTGCCGCTTGCACCAACACTGACTGCATTTAATTCGCCACCTTGTCCGGTGGATTTTTCTGCGCTTGTGGCACCGAGTGTGCGCAGGTAGTAGGTGGTCTTAAGACCACGTAACCACGCTAGCTTGTATGTGTCGTCAAGTTTTTTACCGGAAGCACCTGCCATGTAGATGTTCAGCGATTGCGCTTGATCAATCCACTTTTGGCGACGCGACGCACATTCCACAATCCAAGTGGTGTCAACCTCAAAGGCCGTGGCATAAAGGGTGCGTAGTGCGTTAGGGACTCTATCGATTTTGGATAGGCTGCCGTCGAAGTATTTCAGGTCAGCGACCATGACTTCGTCCCAAAGGCCCAGCTTCTTGAGATCTCTCACTAGGTTTTGATTAACCACAGTGAACTCGCCGGATAGGTTTGATTTAACGTACAAGTTTTGATATGTAGGCTCAATGCATGCAGACACTCCGATAATATTTGAAATTGTTGCGGTTGGGGCGATTGCAACGCAATTTGAGTTACGCATGCCATGCTGTTTGATGCGTGCACGCAACGAATCCCAATCTAACGTGCTCGAATCGTCAACTTCAACGTATCCACCACGGTGTTCGCGCAACATGGCCACTGAGTCTTGCGGCAAGATACCACGCGACCAAAGTGAACCATCATATGAAGCGTATGCGCCACGTTCGGCTGCCAATTTGCTTGATGCGGCGTAAGCAAAATAACAAACCGCTTCCATTGATCGATCAGAAAACTCAACCGCGTCATTTGAGGCGTAAGGAATGCGCATCATGTGCAAGCAATCTTGGAAACCCATGATCCCCAAACCCACCGGACGGTGGCGCAGGTTTGAGTTGCGTGCTTTGTCCACGGCGTAGTAGTTGATGTCGATCACGTTATCAAGCATACGCATGGCGATGTTGATGGTCTTTTCTAACTTATCGTGATCAAGCAACAAGCGACCATCAGGCTGTTCGGTCAAGTGAGCGACCAGGTTAACTGAGCCCAAGTTACACACCGCGATTTCAGAGTCGTTGGTGTTTAGCGTGATCTCAGTGCAGAGGTTCGAACTGTGAACCACGCCCACGTGTTGTTGTGGTGAGCGGATGTTGCAAGGGTCTTTGAAAGTGATCCAAGGATGGCCGGTTTCAAACAACATCGACAACATACGACGCCACAACGTCAATGCTGGCATTGTTTTGAAGAGTGTGATTTCACCACTAATCGTTTTGGCTTCGTAACCGTTGTAGGCTTCTTCAAAGGCTTGGCCGACTTTGTCGTGCAGGTCGGGGCAGTCTGAAGGCGAGAACAAGGTCCAGTCACCAGCCTGCATGACACGCTTCATGAAAAGGTCAGGGATCCAGTTGGCGGTGTTCATGTCGTGGGTGCGGCGACGCTCGTCACCGGTGTTCTTACGCAACTCAAAAAACTCTTCGATGTCCAAGTGCCACGTCTCGAGGTAGCAACACACGGCACCCTTACGCTTACCACCTTGGTTCACAGCAACGGCCGTGTCGTTGACCACTTTTAAAAAGGGCACAACGCCTTGGCTTTCACCGTTGGTGCCTTTGATGTGGCTGCGCATGGCGCGCACTGGCGTCCAATCATTGCCCAAGCCGCCGGCATATTTGGCCAGCAAAGCATTTTCTTTAATGGCTTCGTAGATGCCATCGAGATCGTCTGCAACGGTTGAGAGGTAGCAAGACGAGAGTTGTGAGTGCAAGGTGCCTGAGTTAAACAGTGTTGGCGTCGAGCTCATGAAGTCAAACGAAGACAAGATCTCGTAGAACTCAGCCGCACGTTCTTCACGATTGACTTCTCTGAGTGCCAGACCCATGGCCACACGCATGAAGAACACTTGTGGCAGTTCAATGCGCTGACCTTTTAGATGCAAAAAGTAGCGGTCATACAGCGTTTGCAGGCCAAGGTAGTCAAACTGCAAGTCACGCTTGGCATCCAAAGCCAGGCCTAGGCGCTTCAAATCGTACTGGCCGAGTTCAGGATTCAACAAACCACCCTCAATCCCTTTCTTGATGAACTTGGGAAAGTAGTTGGCGTACTCAGTTAACATCGCGTCTTGTGAGACCTCTTGCCCGAGTACTTCTTTGCGGATTGAGTGCAGTAATAAGCGAGCGGTTGCTCGGCTGTAGGCGGGATCTTTTTCAACCTGAACCCGAGCCGCCAAAATGGCCGACTTATAGACCTCTTCGATGGATATACCGTCGTAGAGGTTTTTGAGTGTTTCTTTCAAGATCAAATCGGAGTCGACAAACTCTTCTAGGCCGACGCCTGCGCCTTCGATCGTTGCTTTGAGCTTGGCCAAATCCAAGGGCTTGGATACGCCATCTTCCTTAATCGTAATAGAGTGTTCGCTCGCGGGTGTGGCGTCTCGACCCGATTGGGCACGCTCTTGCGAGCGACGCTCTCTATATAAGACATACGAGCGGGCCACATCGTGCTCGCCAGAGCGCATCAGCGCTAACTCGGCAGCATCTTGGATGTCTTCGATGTGAAACGTGCCACCGTTTGGACGGCTGCGAACCAACGAGCCCACCACTTGGCCGGTTAACTGCTCGACCAATTCACGAACGCGAGCCGAGGCGGCGCCCTGACCGCCGTTTACAGCCAAAAAGGCTTTGGTCATCGCGATCCCTATCTTGCTGGGTTCGAAGTTCACGACCGCGCCGTTACGGCGAATGATGTTGTAGTTTGACCATTGGCTAGGCTTAGACTGAACGTCGGTGGCTTGCCCGATGGGTACTTGTCCTGAGGTGTGTGTGACGGGGGTGGTGACTTGCATGGCGGCTCCTGCTAGAGACATGAGACCCCGTGTGTTTTTGTTAATAACCGGGATCAGAGAATTTGGTGTCTAAACACAAGATGTGGTGCTTAGAAGTCCATCAAACACAAATTCTAGTGTCTTCACCCGATCCGGGCAAGACAAATCTATCCTCAAGTACTGAGGGGTAAACCCTAGGAAAAGCGGCAGAATCCTTAAAAAATAGCGCAGTAGCGGGCCCGTCGCGCCTTGGCTGAGATCTCAAACCTGGCGTGGAGGGTTCAAGTTTTGTGTGGTTTACGCCACGATCGCCGTCATAAAAAAATTCTTGCTTGCATGGCAGGCCTGAAAGACGTTAAGGGCAGTCACAAAAAGAGAAGTGACACTACCGAAGGTGACCCCAATAAAGTGCTTCGGTAGTGTCACCCCGAGCGGCCGGTTAGCGGTGCCGATCGCAGGTCAAACAGGCTGTTTCTATATAAAGGTGCTGACAGGGCCCTAAAAAGACCGCAATTTCTCCAAAACAACTTCGCGGCCCATGATTTCGAGCACCGCATCAATGGCAGGGGTCTGTGTGGTGCCGGCCACGATCAAGCGCAAGGGAATGGCCAGCTGTGGCATCTTCATTTGGTGTTGCGCCAGCACCGACTTAATCAAAGCACCAATGGCTTGGCGTTGCCACTGAACCTCGGCGGCCCCTTGCATGAAATCAGCCACTGCGCGTCTAACGGCATCATTGATGTGCTTGTCAACGAGTTCAGGGTCGGGCGTGGCTGGCGCCCCACAAAACAGCAGGCTGGCCTCTGTGAGCTGAACCATCGTTTCGCAGCGGTCTTTGAGCAGTTCGACGGCTTGGGGCAAGTCGACCTTTAAAGGGTCGGCACCAAGGGCAACCAGACGTGGGCTGATGGCGTCAGCCAACCACTGGTTGTCGGCGGCTTTGATGTAATGCGCATTGACCCAGTTGAGTTTTTTGGGGTCCCACTGGGAGGCTGATTTAGACAAGCTGTTCGAATCAAACCATTGAACGAGCTGAGCGCGTGAGAAAATTTCTTCGTCGCCATGGCTCCAGCCCAAGCGCGCCAAGTAATTGATCATGGCATCGGCCAAGTAACCCTCTTGCTCGTAAGCCATAACGCTCACCGCGCCATGACGCTTAGAGAGTTTCTCGCCGTCAGGGCCAAGAATCATGGGCAGATGACCGTACTGGGGCAGTGGCGCGTTCAAGGCCTTGAGGATATTGATCTGGCGAGGCGTGTTGTTGACGTGGTCGTCACCGCGCAAGACATGGGTAATGTTCATGTCCCAGTCATCGACCACCACACAAAAGTTGTAAGTGGGTGTGCCGTCAGGACGGGCGATGATCAGGTCGTCGAGCTCTTCGTTGTTGATACTGATGGGGCCTTTGACCATGTCGTGCCACTGCGTGGCACCACTTAATGGGTTCTTAAAACGCACCACGGGCAATTGATTGCCCGGCGCGGTTGGCAGTGTTTTGCCGGGCTCAGGGCGCCAAGTGCCGTCGTATTTTGGTTTCAAGCCCCGCTCTCGGGCACGATCGCGCATCGCATCGACCTCTTGAGGCGTGCTGTAGCAGTGGTAGGCCGTGCCATTTGCCAACATCTCGGTGATGACGGCTTTGTAGCGCGTCATGTGTTGCATTTGGTAGAAAGGGCCTTCGTCGGGCGTGAGCCCTAACCAAGCCATGCCATCGAGAATGGCTTGTACGGCAACAGGTGTCGAGCGTTCTAAATCAGTGTCTTCAATGCGCAACACAAAGTCGCCCTGATGGTGTTTGGCGTAGGCCCACGCATAAAGCGCGGTGCGAGCGCCACCAAGATGCAAAAAACCGGTGGGCGAAGGGGCGAAGCGAGTACGAACGCGGGTGGCAGGTGATTGGGTCATGGCTCTTTGGGTGGCGGCACGATAAAAGTGTTGCGGCGCAGCATTTATTTGCTACGATGAATTTAATTGTTATTTTAGAGCCAGATCAGTCGCTGTCTTGTTGGGCCACCAGATGATGTTTCGCCACGCTCTTGATCCGTTGTTTCAACCGCGCAGTTTGTTGGTGGTCAGTGATCGTGTGTTGCAAGTGTTTCAAGCCTTGCCAACGGGGCTGCGCGCGCGCACCACACGGGTGGCGTTCGAGAGTGGGCAGACACCCATGGTGCCCGCAAAATTGGTGGGTGTTGCTGCCACTGAACGGGTCGAGTTGGTGGTTATCTCAGTGCCCCCTTTGCTGATTGCCTCGACCTTGGCCGCCATGGTGCCCCACCGGCCATGCGCCATGATCGTGATGGCGCACGATGTGGTTGATCCAGACCCAGCCCGAACGCAACGGCTTTGCAACGCTTGGGCACACGACAATCAGTGCGCTTTGCTGGGCCCCTTTTCGTTTGGATTACAGCGCCCTCATTTGGGTCTCAATCTCAGCCAGCACCCTTTATTGGCGCGCGCCGGCCGTGCGGCTTTGGTGGCCCAGTCACGCACCGTCATGGCGGGGGTCATGGACTGGGCTGATGATGTGCATATTGGGTTTTCGACAGCAATCGCCTTGGGTAACGAAGGCATCACAGGCCTGCCAGCGGTGCTGGACTATTTGGCTGGTGATCCACGCACTGACAGCATCGCCATCTATTTAGAGGATATCGGCTCGGGTCGGGAATTCATGAGTGCCATACGGGCTGCGGCCAGTATCAAACCCGTGGTCGTCTTGCGTTCGGGGGCCGCCAATGAGCCATTGCTGGCCGATTTGGCCTTTGATGCGGCCTTGCGGCGGGCCGGTGTGGTGCGGGTGACTTACTTTATACAGTTGTTCTCAGCGCTCAAAGTGTTTGGCTACAGCCGCCGCCCGGCAGGGCGGCGCGTGGTGGTGTTTGCCAACGGAGAGGGCCCCGCACTGCTGGCCTTAGATTTGGCAGTTGAGGGTGGACCGGTTGAAAAAGCTGTCCTGGGACCCTTGGCTCGGCGTCGCTTGGGCAAGCTACTGGAACCGGGCGCATTGGCCTTTAACCCGGTGGTGACCCACCAACCCTTAACGGCATCGTTACTGAACGACATCATGACCGCACTGATTGCTGATGACGCGGTCGATGGTGTGTTGGTGATGCTTGCCCCTGACCGGCGCACCGACTTTAAAGCGGTGGCCACCGCATTGGCGAAACTCGCCCCCAAAGCCGCCAAGCCGGTGGTGACCTGCTTTATGGGTGATGCTGATATGCGATCCATCCGTCGTATTCTTGACGAGGCGGGTGCTTCAGCCTTTCGAACCCCAGAATCCGCAGCCAATGCCTTCGGTATTTTGGCGCGCTACCAATACAACCAACAGCTTTTGCTGCAGATTCAGCCCACAGAGCCCGACCACAAGAAGCCCAATTTAGAACAAGCGCGAAGCCTTCTTAAGCATTGGCAAGCCCTCGGTAAAACACAGCTCGATGCGCCAGACGCCTGGGCATTACTGGCCACCTTTCATGTGCCACTGCTGCCTTTGCAGCCAATGGGGCCACACGCCACTTTGGGCGATGAGCCTTTGTCAGTATTGGAGGTGCCATCCTCGATTAGCGTCACGCGTGATGCCCGCTTTGGGCCGGTGATTCGATTTGGGGCCGGTGGGGTTTTGGGTGTCTTTTCACCCGACCAAGCCGGTGCCGACCTGGTGCCATTGAATTATTTCTTGGCCAAACGCATGGTTCAACGCAGCCAGTTCTGGCAAAAGTTGCCGCGCGAGCATTTCTCTGGCGCTGTGTTCAAGCAACTGTTGATGGCGCTCGAACTCATTTCAGATCTGGTGAGCGAGTGTCCCGCTGTTTTGGCACTCAGACTTGATCCGATTGTTATTCGGCATGATCGGCTTAAGGTGGCTGGCTTGTCGATGACCTTGGATCCCAACAGCGCCATCGCGGACCCAGCGCTTGAGGGCTATCCGCACATGGCGATTCATCCCTATCCACGCCAATGGGTGCAACGTTTGCCGTTGCCTGATGGTCAAGAGGGTCTGCTGCGACCCATCCGACCCGATGATGCACAGGCTTTGCAAGACTTCACGCGGCTCTTGTCTGCGCAGGCGCGCTACATGCGGTTTGTGTCAATGATGCGTGAATTAACCCCACGAATGCTGGTGCGCTACACCCAGGTCGACTATCACCGAGAGCTCGCCTTGGTCGCCACCATTGAGTTTGCGGGCGAGGCAAGCCAGGACCACCCACAGACCATCATTGGCTTGGCGCATTACTTGCGCAATCCCGATGGGCGAGGCGCGGAATACGCCTTGGTGATCGCCGATGCATGGCAGGCGCGAGGCTTGGGGAGGTGTTTGATGACGAGCTTAATCGAGGCGGCGCGTCAACAAGGCTTGTCCTACATTGAAGGCTTGGTATTGGCCAACAATCGCCCCATGTTGTCGCTCATGGCGGGCTTGGGGATGGTCAACGACCCGGATCCTGATGATCCGGGCATGCGACGCGTTTGGTTGGACTTGGGGTCAGGCACTCGATAGGACTTTGCGCATAAAGTGTGCGATATCGCTCACCTCTTCAGGGCAGACGCTGTGCGCCATGGGGTAGGTGTGCCATTGCACTTTGTAGTCGTGGGCCAAGAGCAAATCTTTGCTGTCCACACCCCGTTCAAGCGCCACCACAGGGTCGTGGCTGCCATGAGCGATAAACACTGGCGTGTCGCGGTTGGCTGGGTGAAACGCGACCGCGGCTCGGTCAGCAAGCGGCAAATAACCCGATAAACCAATCAGCCCAGCCAAGCGTTTTGGAAATCGCAGGCCCGCGTGCAGTGTCATGGCGCAGCCTTGCGAGAAACCCGCCAAAAGAATGCGCTCACTGGGTATGCCGCGTGCGATTTCGTGTTCGATCAAGCGGTGGATGGCAAGCTCAGAGGCCAAAATTCCCGCTTCGTCTTCGCGCCTGACAAAAGTGGGTTCCAAGATGTCATACCAAGAGCGCATGGCCATGCCGCCATTGATGGTTACCGGTTGTACCGGCGCATGCGGAAACACAAAACGCACCGCAAGACTTTCGGGTAGTTGCATCGCTGGCACCAAGGGCGCGAAGTCGTTGCCGTCAGCACCGAGCCCATGCAGCCAGATGACGCTGTGGGTTGGGTTGGGTCCGGTTTCAATTTCTATGGCGTCAAGCGTGGGCAATGCACTCACAGGAAAACTCCTAGGGTGGGTTCTATTTGGTGGTTCTTAAAGGGTATTGGTTTCACGGGCTCTCGCCGTCGTGACCGGCATCACTGTCGCTGTCCTCAGGGCCCGCGTTTGCGGCCTTGATCGCTTGAAAGAGCGCGCGATAGTGTTTCTTTTGTGGGGCTTGGCCAGGCAATAGAGCGGCGTTCTTGGCGTTCTCTTGTCGGGCGGCTCGAATCATGGCGCGAAACGCTTGCACGTCTGTGTCAGGGTATTTTTGAAGCCACTCGGTGAGCGCTTGATCGTCGTTTAAAAGTCGCTCGCGGTCACGCTCAAGCGTGTGCATGTAAGCGGTGTCGGCCACCGAGCCTTTTTCCCAGGTCTGGATTTGATCCATGATGGCTTGCGCCTGGGCGTCTCGCATGAGCTTGCCCACGTAATGGATTTGCCGTCGTTTGCCCTCGCGGCTGTTGGTTTTTTGCGCCAGTAGCACCGCTTCTTCTAGCTTTTCTGAAAGCGGCAGCTGTTTGACACGGTCTGGGCTGAGCTCGACAACACGTTTGCCCAGTGCCAGTAACTCAAGCATTTCGCGCTTGATTTGCGTTTTACTCGGTCTTTCGGGGAGGTCGTTGTCCTCGGGGGTTTCTAATTCGTTCATGGCCTGGAGTGGTTAGTATGACTTCGCTATGATACGAGATTAGTCCGATTTGGACTTGAACCAACATATTGTTTAAGAGAGCCGCTATGCAACCCTTGCCACATCGCCAACACCGTGTTGAATTTGAGGACCTGGTGACGCAGGCGCTCGATCACGCCAAATCACTGGGTGCGACCGACGCGGCCGCCGAAGTCTCGGCCGGCCAAGGCCTGGCGGTTAACGTGCGGTTGGGTGAAATTGAAACCGTTGAGCAAACCAGCGATCGCTCTCTGTCGATAACCGTCTTTGCCGGTCAACGTCGGGGTTCGGCCTCAACGTCTGACTTCTCTCGTCAGGCGCTTGAGCAAACGGTGCAAGCGGCATGGCACATTGCGCGGTTCACCGCTGAAGATCCTGCGGCTGGCCTGCCGCAAGAAAGCGACCTGCTGCTGACCAAGAGCCCTGATTTGTCGCTTTATCACCCTTGGGACATTTCGGTTGAGAAAGCCGCCTCTTTAGCGCTTGAGGCCGAGCAAGCCGCGCGCGACGTGGACAAGCGCATCACCAATTCTGAGGGGGCTGGTGTTGACAGTCACGAGGGTCAGTTTGTGTTGGGTAACACTCGCGGCTTTTTAGATGGCTACACCTACACGCGGCACGGTTTGTCGGTTTCACCGATTGCGGGTCGGGGTAACAACATGCAACGTGACTATTGGTATACCAGTGATCGGCGAGCCGACCGCTTGGCAGACCCCGCAACGGTGGGCCGTTATGCCGCCGAGCGGGCTTTGGCTCGATTAAATGCCCGTCGGTTGTCGACACGCCAAGTGCCGGTGTTGTTTGAAGCCCCCTTGGCGCTTGGCCTGCTCGGTGCTTTAACGCAGGCCGTCAGCGGTGGCGCTTTGTATCGGCAAACCACTTTCCTGCCAGACAGCTTGGGCCAGTCGGTGTTTCCCGAGCACATCATGGTCGATGAAAACCCGTTTATTCCGGGTGCCATGGGCTCAGGCGGCTTTGATGATGAAGGTGTTCGCACCCAGCCTCGCCAAATTGTCTCAGCTGGCGTCTTGCAAAGCTACTTTTTGTCCTCTTACACCGCGCGCAAGCTCGGCCTGTCGACCACGGGTCATGCGGGCGGCTCGCACAATTTACGGCTCTACTCGAAAGACACCCAGTCAGGTGATGATTTCCAGGCGATGCTCAAAGCGCTCGGCACGGGTTTGCTTGTCACAGAGCTCATTGGCCAAGGTGTGAATTACGTGACCGGCGATTATTCGCGTGGGGCCTTTGGTTACTGGGTCGAAAACGGCCAAATTCAATATCCCGTGCAGGAGATCACGATCGCTGGCAATCTCAAAGACATGTTCCAGCAAATCGTCAAGGTCGGTGCTGATGAGCTTAACCGAGGCAGCAAGACCACGGGCTCGATCCTGCTTGAACGGATGTCGATTGCGGGCACTTAAGGGGCTTGTCGGTGGCGCTAACTTCCCACTGACAAGCCACTGATACACGACTGGGCTCGCCTAAGCCTCGGTTTTCATAGTAGAATCCCGAGTTACCTTTTGTATTTCCGTTGGTCCAGCCATGGGCGGGTCCAAACTGTACGGGCGACTAACAACGCCTCGATGGTGTGCGGTGGTGCAAAAAGTAGGCATGGGTGGGGATGGTCCCTACTCAGTAATTCATTGGAATCCCATCATGAAAACCTTCGTGGCAAAGCCGCTGGAAGTGAAGCATGACTGGTTTGTGATTGACGCAAAAGGCAAGGTTCTTGGACGTGTGGCCAGCGAAGTCGCACGCCGTCTGCGTGGCAAACATAAGCCGGAGTTCACTCCGCACGTTGACACTGGTGACTTCATTGTCATCATCAACGCCGCCGATATTGTTGTAACCGGCAATAAAGCACAAGATAAGAAGTACTACAGTCACTCAACATACCCCGGTGGTATCAGCGAGACGAACTTCTTTAAAATGCAAGAACGCCATCCTGGGCGCGCCATCCAAAAAGCGGTCAAGGGCATGTTGCCCCGTGGCCCATTGGGTTACGCGATGATCAAGAAGCTGAAGGTTTATGCGGGCGCAGAGCACCCACACGCCGCTCAACAGCCTCAGCCACTCGAAATCTAAGGACGCGATCATGATTGGTAATTGGAACTATGGCACGGGCCGCCGCAAAACGTCGGTCGCTCGGGTCTTTCTCAAAAAAGGCAGCGGCAAGATCGTTGTTAACGGCAAGCCTGTTGATGAGTTTTTTGCTCGCGAAACAGGCCGTATGGTCGTGCGCCAGCCTCTGACACTAACAGGCCACTTGGAGTCGTTTGATTTTCATATCAACGTCCACGGTGGTGGTGAAAGTGGTCAAGCCGGTGCCATCCGTCACGGTATCACCCGTGCACTGATTGACTATGATGAATCATTGAAGCCGCCGCTCAAAAAAGCGGGCTTCGTGACTCGCGATGCGCGCGAAGTGGAACGTAAGAAAGTGGGTTTCCGCAAAGCACGTCGCCGCAAACAGTTCAGCAAGCGTTAATCTTTTTACGCTTATGCTGTTCAACAAAAACCGCCTTCGGGCGGTTTTTGTTTGGGGGGGTGACATCTGAATGCAACTGTTGGTGTAACTGTTGAGGTCAGCCGCCGAAGCATTAGAATGGTCACATTCACGAATCAATTGATATCAAGGGCCAGTCATGCCAAACGCCGCATCAAAAATCAAAGTGGGTATTGTGGGCGGTACCGGTTACACCGGAGTCGAGTTGTTGCGTTTGTTGGCGCAACACCCGCAAGTGAGCTTGCACGCAATCACCTCACGCAAAGAAGCGGGTCTGCCCGTGGCTGACATGTTTCCGAATTTGCGTGGCCATGTGGGTTTGGCTTTCACCACACCTGAACAAGCGGCACTCACGGATTGCGATGTGGTGTTTTTTGCGACGCCCCACGGCGTGGCCATGGCGCAAGCAGAGCAGCTGCTTTCAGCCGGTGTGCGCATCATTGACTTGGCGGCGGACTTCCGCCTGCAAGACACCGCGCTCTTTGAGCAGTGGTACAAAATGCCCCACGGTTGCCCAGAGATTCTGCGTGAAGCCGTTTATGGTTTGCCCGAGCTCAATCGCACGACCCTTGCCACTGCGCGCGTGGTCGGCAACCCCGGTTGCTATCCCACCACCATATTGTTGGGCTTGGCACCATTGTTAAAACCTGCGGTTTTGATAGACACCAGCGACATCATCGCTGATTCAAAATCTGGTGTCAGTGGTGCCGGTCGTAAGGCTGAGGTTGGGGCCTTGTTTTCTGAGGTCAGTGACAGCTTTAAAGCGTATGGTGTGGCGGGTCACCGTCATCACCCAGAAATCAAGGCCCAACTCGATCAGCTGGCTGGTGAGCCGGTTGGACTGACCTTTGTCCCGCATTTGGTACCCATGGTGCGTGGCATGTTGAGCACGATTTATGTGAAGTTGCTGCCCCAAGCCAAGTCCATGGATTTGCAAGCCTTATACGAGTCGTTTTATCAAAACGAAACCTTCGTCGATGTGATGCCGGCTGGCAGCCAGCCAGAGACTCGTTTTGTGCGGGCCTCTAATACTTTGCGCTTGGCTTTGCATCGCCCACTGGGTCACCCCGATCGCTTGATTGTGTTGGCGGTTCAAGACAACTTGGTCAAAGGCGCCTCTGGGCAAGCCGTACAAAACATGAACCTGATGTTCGGCTTGCCTGAGGGTATGGGACTGTCTCAGGTGGCGATATTGCCCTGAGTTTGATGATGTCGAAGGCGCTCGCGGGCAGCGCCGTGGCGCGCGTACGCAGCGTAAAACAGCAGAGCCAGGGCCATCCACAGGGCAAAAATCGCATAGACCGTGATGCTTAAATTGGTGATGAGATAGAGGCAGGCCGCAATGCTGGCCAAGGGTGTCAAGGGATAGGCGGGCACGCGAAACCCAAGCGCGCGGTCAGGCTGTTGGTGGCGCAACAGCATCAGCGCAATCGCCACAGCCAAAAACACGACCAATGTGCCCATACTGACCAAACCCCAAAGCACGTGACTCGGTAAAAACGCCGCCAGTGGTGACACCATGGCTGCTGACAGTAGGGTGCCGCGGCTTGGGCAAAAGGTGTGGGGATCCACGCGTTTGAGGGCGGCGGGCAACATGCCGTCGCGTGCCATGGCGAAATAAATACGGGCTTGGCCAAACAACGACACCAGCGTCACGCTAAAGATTGAAACCACAGCGCCCATGGCCAACAATATGCTGCTTAACCGACTGCCCGTGGCTTGGTGCAAGATGGTCGTGAGGGCTGCCCCGCGACCGACAAAGGCCCCGGCGGGTTGAACACCCAAGCTGCTAAAGGCCACCAAGACATAGATGGCTGTCACAATCAGCAAGGCCAGCATCATGGCAATGGGAATATTGCGCTGTGGATTAACGACCTCTTCACTGGCGTTAACCACAGAATCCAAACCCACAAAGCTGAAGAAAATAATCGCCGCGGCCGATCCCACCCCTTCAAACCCGTGTGGCATGAACGGCTCAAAATGCACGCGGTTAAAGACTCGCATCGACATCGCCACAAATAACAACAGCACCACCAGCTTGGTCAGGGTGAGTGCGGCATTGAGTTTGGCCGATTCGCGAGAGCCACGTAAAAGAAGCAAAGCACACAACCACACCAGCAACAGCGCGGGCAAGTTCACCGCACCCTCACCACCCCACGCGAGCCCAGTGACGTTTTTTTTAAAGGGCGACTCACGCAAAAGCGCGGGTATGTCGTGACCACTGAGCAAACCAATCAGTTCATTTAAATAACTGCTCCAGCCCACGGCCACCGCCGCACTGGCAATACCCCATTCTAAAATCAGGCAAGCCCCAACCAAAACCGCGATGCCTTCGCCCATGGTGACGTAAGTGAAGGTGTAAGACGAACCCGAAACGGGCAGAGCGGTTGAGACCTCGGCGTAACAAAGGGCGGTCAGCCCAGCAGTGAGCGCCGCCAAAAGAAACGCCAGTACCACGCTAGGGCCGGCCAAGGGCACGGTTTCGGCCATGGCAAAGAAAATACCCGTGCCAAGCGTGCTGCCAACACCCATCAGCGTTAATTGCCAGAGGGATAGGCTACGCGGCAAGGGCGCATCGCCCGTGGCAGGCGTTTGAGTGGTGGGGAATGGTTTTTTGTGAAAGAAATGCGCAAACATGCGGGTGGGTCAACCAACGGATCAGTCAATCGCTAAAAACGAGTGCGCGGTGAACCGATCCCTTGGGTTGATGAGTCGTTAAGGGATCCGAAGTGTATGCTGATTTGGTTATGATTACCAAATAGACAATTGAATAATGCTTATGACTGTTTTTGGGTGCTGTTTTTGGGTGCTGTTTTTGGGTGCTTAAAATGAATATCGCTAATACACACCACAACCACAACCACAACCACACACCACAACACAACGGCATTGCTAAAACGCTTTTTTTTACCCGCGCCCAAGCGTGGCGCAATCCCTTTAAATGGTAAGGGTTTATACTGAAATATGTTTTGCAATGCCGTATCTTTATTGATCAAGCTGTTTATTCGATGTTGCGCGCTGTCGCAACACAAGGAGTTACCATGAGCACAGTCACTGAGACCGTTAACCTTCAGACCCCACCCATACCAATCATCTTCACCGATTCGGCTGCTGGCAAGGTTAAAGATTTGCTGATTGACGAGGGCAATCCCAATTTGAAGCTACGCGTGTTTGTGCAAGGTGGTGGTTGTTCTGGTTTTCAGTATGGTTTTACGTTTGACGAAGACGTGGCTGAAGACGATACCGCCCTTGAAAAAAACGGCGTTCAATTGCTTGTCGACCCCATGAGCTTTCAGTATCTGGTGGGTGCAGAGATTGATTACAAAGAAGATTTGGAAGGCGCACAGTTTGTGATTCGCAATCCGAATGCCACGACCACATGTGGTTGCGGTTCTTCTTTCTCAGTTTAAGTACTAACAGCGGTTTACGCGGGCCAGCGTGCGCCTAATAGGCGCCCACCCGCTGCACCGGTAACCTCAGGTAAGTTACCGGTTTTTTTTGTCTCATGAGCCCAGGCCAACCAAGCAAATGCCATGGCTTCAACATCTTGAACCGGTACCCCAAGGGCATCCGTGGTTTGTACATCACCGCCCCATTGCGATTGCAATCTTTGCAACAGCACCACATTTTTGGCACCGCCACCGCAAACATAAATCGTGCCATGTCTGATGCCATGTTGGGCGATTGCGCGCGTCACGGTGCAAGCAGTCAACATCTGTAGCGTGGCTTGTACGTCAACCGCAGAAATGACATCTGTTAAACCGTGTTGGGCTTGGCGTTGTGCGAATTGGGCCAAGCGGCTATCGAGCCAGGCCAAGTTGAATTGGTCGCGGCCTGTGGATTTTGGGGGCGGTGCATCGAACCAAGCTTCAGATCGCAAGATCCAGTCCAAGAGTGCTTGATTGGCCTTGCCTGAATCGCCCCAACAACCCTCGCTGTCGTAGGGCTGACCGGTGTGTCGTTGACACCAGCCGTCCATCAGTAAGTTAGCCGGTCCTGTGTCAAAGCCGCTCACAGGCCAACCCGGCTCAAGCAAGGTCACATTGGCGATGCCGCCGAGATTGAGGATGACTCGGGTCTGATCGGATGCAAACAGGGCCTGGTGAAAGGCGGGCACCAAAGGCGCGCCTTGGCCACCGCTTGCGATGTCGCGAGTCCGAAAATCAGCGATCACGTCGATGCCGGTTTTTTCTGCCAAGAGTGCTGGTGCGTTCAGTTGAATCGTGTAGCCGAGATCGGGGCGATGACGCACCGTTTGGCCGTGTGCACCGATTGCCACAACCGCAGAAGCGTCAAGGCTGGCAGCGCGCAAAAGGGCCGCGACGGTTTGTGCGTAAAGATCGACCAACGCCATGCTCGCCATGTGAGCGCGGTGCAGTTCGTTATCGGTGGGAGCATTTAATGCCAGCAACTCGCGCTTTAATTCAAGTGGCATGTTACGGCTGCTACGTGCGAGCAGGCTCGGTATGCCGTCGGCTGCGATGTTGACCAATACGCCGTCAACCCCGTCAAGGCTGGTGCCTGACATCAAGCCGATATAGGCTGATCCGGTCGCGGTGCTCACCGAGGACCTTGGTGGCGGTTTGGCTTAACGGTTGGCGAGTTGTAAGCTCTCACCACGGTCCTCGTTAAGGACGGCAAGCTTTTGTAGTTGTTCGCGCAAGGGCAGTGCGGTTTCGGCGAATTGCAGTTTTTGCTGGCCGTCTAGGACAATCGCCTCAGGCATCTTGATGCCCAATGGATCGACGGGTTTGTTTTTGTTGCGAAATTCGTAGTGCAGGTGTGGTCCGGTAGACCAGCCCGTTGAACCCACATAACCGATGATCTGTCCTTGCGACACGCGGTCACCCTGTTTGAGACCCTTGGCAAACTGGCTTTGGTGCGCAAATAGGGTGGAGATGTTGTTGGGGTGGCGCAAAACAATGGTCTTGCCGTAGCCGCCTTGTGTGCCAATAGACTGAACCACGCCGTCACCTGTGGCTCGAATCGGTGTGCCTGTTGGGGCGGCGAAATCGATGCCGTTGTGTGAGCGCCAAAGCTTGTGGATGGGGTGCTTGCGCATACCGAATTTTGAGCTGATGCGTGTAAACGGGATGGCTGAACGTAAAAACGCCCCTCTCAAGCTCTTACCATCGGCGTCATAGTAGCCGCCCGAGCCCTCTTTGGGTTCAAACCAGAGGGCTTCGAAGCGTTTGTTTGCGTTGATGAACTCAACCGCCAAAACCCGTCCGGCACCGGCGGGCCGGCCTTCGAAAGTGCGGGTCTCGTAAATCACACGGAACTCATCGCCTTCGCGTATATCGCGCACAAAGTCCAAACGACCACCCAAGATTTCAGCGATTTGCATGGTCACCCCGTCAGGCACACCGGCTGCGTCCGTGGCGCCGAACAAAGACGACGTGATGCGTCCGGCAGCGATGTTCGTTTGGGATTCGGTATCGGCAACTTTTTCTTCGGCGGCAAATGAGCCATCTGGGTTTTTAACGAGTTCGAGATATTCGGTCACAAACGCGCCGTTGTCTTCTTTGCCTGGGGTGTGGATGTAGCGCACCCAGTTCATGGCGCCATTGGCATCAAGTGACGCCTGAACGGTACGCCCAGGCACCAGCCGATGGGCGGCTTTGCGGGTGTCTTTATTGGCGGTGATAAAACCCATCAGGCCTTGCTCGGCAACGTCGAGTCGCGACAGGATGCTGGCAATGGTGTCGCCAGACTGAATGCGAGTTTCAAGTCGGTACTCGTCAGTGGCGGCTGTTTCAAGCGCTGGTGCGGCCACCGGCAAAGGCAGTGTGAAGCTGTCGGCCACTAACTGTTGGTCAGGTAGAACAGATTTAGAGGGTTGCACCATGGCGAAAGCGCCTGCTGCGACAAGTAATCCAGCAACGGTCAAACCGAGCGCTGTTTTAAGGGGGCGCCGTTGCTTGCCAGATACCGTTCGTTGGTTTTTATGAAACGGGGTGTGGTTCGCTTGGCGCAGGTCGGTCATCGCGATAGGGTCTCTTGTCAAAAATGATTAATACGGTTGCTTTGAACAAACAAAGCCATCACACCCAGTGTCTGGGGCGAATCCTGTCATAATGTTAGTCCATTTCATCTGGTGAGAACAGACGTTTTTTTGGTGTCGCCGCCCGTCTGTTACCGTTTGTTTCAGTTTCAAACCAAACTTTGCCGCCATGACTCAAAAAACGTACCCCATTACCGACCTTGTGCAGGAAAGTCTCCAGATCGCCAAACGCGGCTGTGACGAGCTACTGGTCGAGCAAGAATTCATTCAAAAACTGGCTCGCAGCCACGCAGAAAACGTACCGCTGCGGATCAAGCTAGGGCTTGATCCGACAGCCCCGGATATCCATTTGGGTCACACGGTGGTGCTCAATAAACTCAGGCAGTTGCAAGACCTGGGGCACACGGTGATTTTTTTGATTGGCGACTTTACCGCCATGATTGGTGACCCGTCGGGACGCAACAACACCCGCCCGCCGCTGACACGCGAGCAAATTGAGGCCAACGCCAAAACCTATTACGCCCAAGCCAGCTTGGTACTAGACCCAGAAAAGACCGAGATTCGCTACAACTCTGAGTGGTGTGATCCGCTCGGTGCGCGGGGGATGATTGAGCTGGCATCGCGCTACACGGTGGCGCGCATGATGGAGCGAGAGGACTTTACGCAGCGGTTTCGCAATGGCGTGGCCATCTCAGTGCACGAGTTTCTGTACCCACTGATGCAGGGCTATGACTCCGTGGCGCTGAAGGCTGATCTTGAACTCGGGGGGACCGACCAGAAGTTCAACTTGCTGGTGGGCCGTGAGTTGCAAAAGGAAATGGGTCAGTCGCCACAGTGCATTTTGACGATGCCGCTCTTGGTGGGTACTGACGGTGTCGATAAAATGTCCAAGTCTAAAGGCAACTACATTGCCATTAGCGAACCGCCTGATTCGATGTTTGGCAAGCTCATGTCGATTTCTGACGTGCTCATGTGGCAATACTTTGAGTTGCTGTCTTTTAAAACCTTGGCAGACATTGAAGGCCTTAAAAAGCAGGCTGAAAAGGGTCGTAACCCGCGTGACATCAAAGTGCTGTTGGCGCAAGAAATCGTTGATCGCTTCCACGGGGCTGGCAGTGGTCAGGCCGCTTTGGCTGCCTTTGAAGCCCGGTTTCGTGATGGGGTGATACCTGAGGACATGCCAGAGTTTTCCCTAGGCGCTGCGCCCGTGGGTATTTTGAAGGCACTGCGCGAGGCCGGGCTGGTGAGTTCTGGCTCTGAGGCCCAGCGAAACTTAGAGCAGGGCGGGGTTCGTGTCGATGGCGAGAAAGTGTCGGATAAGGGTTTAACACTAGGCCCTGGCATTTTTATCTTACAAGTGGGCAAACGTAAATTTGCCCGTGTTAAGGTGGGCTTGCCTTGATGTGCTGAGGCTAGCAGGGGCATAGGCCCCCTTAAATGACAGGTCTTTAAAATAAGGCCTGTCAGGCGGTACTGTCCGCCCGAAATAATTAAGGAGTTTGTCATGAAATTGTCGAGTCTTTCATTTGCTGATCAGGCTTGCATTCCGGAACTCTACGCCTTCGGAAAAATTGATCCCCAGGGTCATGTTGCTTTGGCTGATAACCTTAATCCCCACTTGGTTTGGGACGAAGTGCCGGCTGGCACGCTGTCGTTTGTGGTGGTTTGCCATGACCCCGATGCGCCGTCAAAACCTGATGATGTCAATCAAGAGGACCGAGAAGTCCCGGCTGATTTACCGCGCGCCGATTTTTACCATTGGATTTTGGTGGATTTGGCCGCTGACAAGCGTGAGATCCCTGAGGGTGAGTACTCTAATGAAGTGGTGCCGCGCGGCAAAGGCGGGCCTTTAACGCCACACGAAACACGCCAAGGCACCAATGACTATACCGGCTGGTTTGCCGCTGACCGCGACATGTCTGGCCAGTACTTCGGTTATGACGGTCCATGCCCGCCGTGGAATGATGCGCTGATCCACCGTTATGTTTTTACGGTTTATGCCTTAAATGTCGAGAAGCTGCCCTTAGAAGGTGTGTTCTCTGGGCCAGAAGCGGTTCGGGCGATGCAAGGTCACGTTTTGGATCAGGCGAGCCTCACGGGTACTTACACGCTTAACCCAGCCTTAGCCCCTAAACAAGTCGGATAAAGGCAAGAAGGGCGACGGTGGCGGTACAATAGCCAGTCATAAATTCTTCATGTTGTTGGTCAGGCGGTGTTTGCCGCCTGATTGCATTTCAGGTTTTGCTATTTTCCCGTCGACTTTTAGCCAGGACGAACCCAATGTTTGACCGCAAACTGACCCTAGACCGTGTTGATCCAGAAGTGTGGGATGCCATTCAAAAGGAAGACATTCGCCAAGAGCAACACATTGAGCTGATCGCCTCTGAGAACTACACCAGCCCAGCGGTGATGCAAGCCCAAGGCTCACAGATGACCAATAAATACGCTGAGGGCTATCCCGGCAAGCGTTACTACGGTGGTTGTGAGTTTGTGGACATCGTTGAGCAATTGGCCATTGATCGTTTGAAGGCATTGTTTGGCGCCCAAGCGGCTAACGTGCAACCCAACTCAGGCTCACAAGCCAACCAAGCGGTTTACTTGGCTGTTTTAAAGCCGGGCGATACGGTGTTGGGCATGAGCTTGGCTGATGGCGGTCATTTGACCCATGGCGCAAGCGTGAACGCCTCAGGCAAGCTGTACAACTTTTTGCAGTACGGTCTAGACGCCAATGAGGTGTTGGACTACGACAAGGTCGAGCATCTCGCCAAAACAGAAAAGCCCAAGTTGATTGTGGCGGGTGCTTCTGCTTATTCGTTGCGCATGGATTTTGAGCGGCTCTCGAAGATTGCCAAAGACAACGGTGCGCTGTTGTTGGTTGATTTGGCGCACTTCTCTGGTTTGGTTGCCGGTGGCGCTTATCCGAATCCTGTGCCACACGCTGACTTCGTGACATCAACCACTCACAAAGGCTTGCGGGGTCCTCGGGGCGGCATCATCATGATGAAGGCTGAGCACGAGAAGATCATCAACTCGGCCATATTCCCGGGCATGCAGGGTGGTCCTTTGATGCATGTGATTGCGGCCAAGGCGGTTGCTTTTAAAGAAGCCTCGGCACCTGAGTTCAAAGTGTATTCAGCGCAGGTCGTTAAAAATGCGCAGGTGATGGCTGAGACCTTGGTTGAGCGTGGTTTGCGTATTGTGTCGGGTCGCACGGAAAGCCATTTGATGTTGGTTGATTTGCGTGCCAAGGGCATCACGGGCAAAGTCGCTGAAGAGGCTTTGGGCCACGCGCACATCACGGTCAATAAGAACGCAATCCCCAATGATCCAGAGAAGCCTTTTGTGACAAGTGGTGTGCGTTTGGGAACGCCGGCGATGACCACCCGCGGCTTTCAGGAAGATCAGGCCAAAGAGACGGCTCATTTGATTGCTGATGTTTTGGATAAACCGACAGATAGCGCCAACTTAGCGTCAGTGCGCGATCGCGTACATGCTTTGACCAGCGCGTTCCCGGTTTACCGTTAATCAGTTGAAGGCGGCTGACGATAACGAATGAAGTGTCCTTTTTGCGGTCATTCTGAGACACTGGTCGTTGATTCTCGTATCGGCGAAGAGGGCGATGTCATTCGTCGTCGTCGCCGTTGCGAGAGATGCGATCGTCGCTACACGACTTACGAGCGTGCAGAGTTGTCAATGCCAACGGTGGTTAAGCGAAACAGCAGCCGCCACGAATACGACACGCTGAAGCTTAAGGCAAGTCTCAAGCTCGCCCTCAGAAAACGCCCCGTTAGCCTTGACCAAATTGATCAAGTGGCACACCGCATTGAAGAGCAGTTGCTCACGAGCGGTGAGCGAGAGGTCTCCACAGAAAAAATTGGTGCCCTTGTGATGCAAGAACTCAATAAGCTCGATAAGGTGGCTTATGTGCGGTTTGCGTCGGTATACAAGAGTTTTGAGGATATTGGTGAATTTGTGCAAGCGATTAAAGAAATGCAGGGGCCACCTGCGGGCCGCAAGCGATGACGGATGACCGTTTGGCCACAGACGAACACTTCATGGCGCAAGCCCTGGAACTGGCCTATTCAACCCTATATGTGCCCACACCGAACCCTCGCGTGGGTTGCTTGATCGTCAAAAACGGGCAGGTGATTGGTCAAGGCGTCACACAGAAGTCAGGTGATGCGCACGCTGAGATCATGGCTTTGCAGGATGCCAAACGCAACCAGCAGTCCATTGATGGCGCGACTGTTTACGTCACGCTTGAGCCTTGCAGTCATCATGGCAAAACCGCCCCTTGCACCGATGCCCTTTTGCAAGTCAAGCCGGCACGCGTGGTGATTGCGCATGTTGACCCTAACCCAGCGGTATCGGGTCGTGGTATTGAAAAGCTCAGGGCGGCTGGCATTGAGGTCACCGTTGGTGTGTTGGCGATCAAAGCACTGGAAGTCAATCCAGGTTTTGTGTCGCGCATGGTGCGCGGTGTGCCCTATACGTGGTTGAAGATTGCGGCGTCGATGGATGTTAAAACCGCTTTGCCCAGTGGTGAGTCGCATTGGATTACGGGGCCTTTGGCGCGTGCCGATGGGCACCACTGGCGTGCGCGCAGTTGTTGTGTGTTGACGGGTATCGGGACGGTTAAGACCGATGATCCGCAGATGAATGTGCGTGCGGTTCAAACGCCACGACAACCGCAGCGTGCGTTGATTGATCACAAATTAGATATCCTACCGACGGCCAAACTGCTTCAAACACCGGGCTTGCTGATTTTTACGGCGAGTGCTGACCAAGCCAAGCAGCAAACGCTTAAGGATTTGGGAGCCAAAACGATAGAAGTGCCGCAAACCAATCAGCCCGGCAAGGTCGACTTGCCCGCTGTGCTGCGCTGGCTTGGGCAGCATGACATCAATGAGTTGCATGTTGAGGCGGGTGCCAACTTGAATGGTGCCTTCTGGCAGTCGGATTGTGTCGATGAGTTGTTGCTATACATGGCACAGATGTTCTTGGGCGATGGTTTGCCCATGCTGAAACTACCCGGCATTGACCAACTCAGTGAGGCGGGACAGCTGGCCTTTATCGATCACCAGGCCTTTGAGCCCGATATCCGGGTCAGGGCTCGCACGGTCAGCCGTTGGCAGGCTTTGGTGGACCACATCCAAGCCAACAACCAACGCATGCAGTAAACACAAGCGCAGGGGAAAACGAATGTTCACAGGTATTGTGGCCGCCGTTGGTCAGATTGAAACAGTTTCGCCATTCGATCACCCCGAATATGCGGGGTTGCAATTGAAGATCCACGTCGGTGAGCTGGACATGAGTGATGTCAAACTCGGCGACTCTATTGCGATTCAGGGTGCTTGCATGACGGTCACCAGTTTGCCCGATGCGAAACATTTCACCGTTGATGTTTCGTATGAGAGTCTTGATAAAACCCATGGCCTGAAACAGGCCGGTCCAGTGAACCTAGAAAAATCACTCAAGATCGGTGATCAGATTGGTGGTCACTTGGTGTCTGGTCACGTCGATGGTTTGGGCCAGGTCGTTAAATTCGAACCCGTTGGCGAATCCTGGTTGCTTCTCGTGCACGCACCGAAGTCACTGGGCATGTACTTGGCCTATAAAGGGTCGATCACGGTCAATGGCGTGAGCCTGACGGTGAACGACGTGAAAGACATCGAGACCGGAACCGAGTTCAGCATCAATGTGATCCCGCACACCATCGCGGTCACAACACTCAAAGCCCTCGCGCCGGGTCAACCGGTCAACCTTGAGGTCGATACGATTGCGCGTTATGTGCAGCGCATGCTGGCCTACGAGCGCTAGTTATACCCAACCATCCCCAACCATCCCCAACCATCCCCAACCATCCCCAACCATCCCCAATCAATCCTTCAGTGGTGGCACACGCCACCACAGCCAACAGACCCAAACGGCGCAGATCAGATAGAGCCACAAAAAAAATGACAGTGGCAAATCCCAGTACAAGAGCCGCTCGATCTGGTGGGCCCAGAACGACGTGGGTGCCGATGTTTGACGCAAGTACGCCTCAAGCACGGTCAGCGGGCAGGCCATCCCAATAACGGCTTCAAAAGCCACAAACAACATCAGTGCGGCGTGTGCCAGCCGCAGCCGCCGTCGGCGAACCCAGCGCCAGCCCCATAAACCCCCGAGCGGAATGAACACCAGTCCAGCCGCAATAAAAGCCGCGATCATGAAGTGCAACAACAACACCGCCTGCGCCAAACCCTGCATCGCCGCCTCCATCACCCAATCCATTCAGACAATACAATGAGCATCCCGTTCCTGTCCCAGACTCCCGCTCAGACCCCAAAGCGTACTGTCTGCTAAACTGCTGCTCTTACATTGACGGGAACCCATCCCGACTCAATAGGACAGGTGGCCGAGCGGTTGAAGGCGCACGCCTGGAAAGCGTGTATACGTTCATAGCGTATCGGGGGTTCGAATCCCCCTCTGTCCGCCAAGTAACTAGTAATTAAGCGCCTCTCGGGGCGTTTTTTATTTTGCATA
>Ga0105050_10002071_pt1 | contig 29234 bp, 31 predicted proteins | sample FRY01_FD_78088 | JGI IMG/M metagenome (GOLD analysis project Ga0105050, IMG submission 78088) | Freshwater microbial communities from Lake Fryxell liftoff mats and glacier meltwater in Antarctica - FRY-01 | ecosystem: Environmental > Aquatic > Freshwater > Ice > Glacier meltwater ...
CCAGATGATGCGACCGCCCATCGTTGCTATTCGGTACGCGGCTAATCAACGCGCGTTCCTCCAGCGCTTTGCACGCGCGATTGACCGTGACCTTGTCCATCGCGGCTGCCGCGACAAGCTCACGTTGGGTGGCAACTTCGGCCTCCCCCAACAAAGCCATAACGCGCCATTCCGGAATCTTGAGCGCGAATTTTCCACGATAGGCGCGAGCGATAAGATCGCTCACCGCGTTCGATGTAATCGACAATTGATACGGCAAAAATGCGCTGAGTGTCAGTTTTTTCGCAGTCATCGCCTTACCCCCGGCAATCAGCAGATGTAGCGTGCCGTTCCGACCTCATGCTGGTTTCACCGCATCAGGATGTGCCCCAGCGAAGGCTGGTAATGCGGTTAGAGCCGCATCCATGCGCACCAATTTGGGAAACGACGCCAAGGGCGTATCGAGGCGGCGGGCATTGGCCATTTGCGGCACTAGGCAGACATCAGCCAGATTGGGCAAATCGCCGCCGAAAAGACCATCGTCAGGCGCCATAGCTTCAAGCGCGGTAAAACCTTCGATGATCCAGTGCCGGTACCACGTATCAACCGATTCTTGCGATTGGCCCATTTGATCTTTCAGGTAACGTAACACGCGCAAATTATCGACGGGGTGAATGTCCGCAGCAATAATTAAGGCCTGTGCTAACGTCTTCGCCCTATCGGCCGGGTTGGATGAAACCATGGCAGGGTCGGGATAATTTGCATCCAGATAATCGATAATAGCCAGGCTCTGCGTCAGGTCATGGCCATCAATCGACAGCATGGGCACAAAGCCTTGCGGGTTGCGGGCAACATATTCCGCGGCCTTATGATCATTGTCCAGCAAGCTCGTAGGCACGGCAGTGTAGGGCACTTTTTTCAGGTTCAGGACGATACGCACGCGGTAGCTGGCCGATGAACGCCAATAGTCGAAAAGGAGTATGTTTTGCATGTATGCGAATTAGCACGGCAGACGCAAAAGGCAAAAGGATTGCAGGGATGCGTCACCTTCCTTATGTCCATGATATCAAAGAGGAGTCGTCATGTACTTGCCCAAAAAATATATGATTTTCGTTGCTGTCGCATCCCTATCGGTCGTTGCCCATTCGGCTGCACCCATCACTGGCCGGTGGATCACGCAGAGCAAGGACGGTGTGGTGGAAATCTATCCATGTGGGTCAGCACTTTGTGGTAAAATCTCGCGTTTTTTGGTAAATCCGCCGGCTGGGCCAAACGCCAAAGATCTGAATAATCCTGATAACACCCTGCGCAGTCGCAATATCTTGGGCATGAATGTGCTCACTGGATTCAAAGCAGACGGCAATGAATATCGTGGCCAGATTTACGATCCCAAAACTGGCAAGACGTACCGCTCCGTTGTCTACAAGGGCAAGTCTGGCAATCTAGTGGTTAAGGGCTGTATTGGGCCCTTCTGTCAGGCACAGACTTGGACGCCCGCGGGCTAAACCGGAACGGCCCTGACGCACGATAGAGCCGCATATGGGTGTTGAACTCATTTGGATGTTGCTGCCAAAAGCCTTGCTCGTATAATTCCACAAGCGACAGGCGAAACAGCTCCCGAGCGGCCATTATCTGTACTTTGCTGCCTGTCATTATGAGCGCTTCAAGCTTCTGGCTGCGGTATTTCAGTTGTTCATATGCTGCAGTTGTCATGTCAGCCCCTTTTAAGGGACTAAACGACCTTATGCGGCAGGCTTTAAGATTAAGCGCGCAGTTTCCATCCGGACCGCAGCAAAATATAGCAAACCGTTCCCAGCACAATATTTAGGACGAGTAACAACAGACCACCGAAAAGCACGGGGCTATCTGCGGTGCCGATGAACCCGTAACGGAAGCCTGAAATCGCATAGAAGAAGGGGTTGGCGTGGCTAATCATCTGAAACGTGGGCGACAGCTTGTCCACTGAATAGAATGTCCCCGACAACAATGCGGCAGGGGCCACGACAAAGTTCGACACAGCCGCCGCATGGTCAAACTTTTCCGCCCAAATTGACGTCATCACGCCAATCAGCGCCAACATCATTGCTCCCATTAGGCCGAACCACAAAACCGCCCCGAAATGTTGCGGGGTTACATTGACGCCTGGCCAAAAGACCATGGCCAGCCAGATCGTTCCTCCCACAAGAAATGCGCGGGTGACCGCAGCTGCCGTCAAGGCGGCCAAGACCTCTCCATTGGACAAAGGTGGCATCAGATAATCGACAATTGTTCCCTGAATTTTGCCCACCAGCAGCGAAAAGCTGGAATTGGCAAAAGCATTCTGCATCATCCCCATGATGATAAGGCCCGGAGCGATGAAATCGGCAAAGGGAGCCCCAAGCACCTTGGGTTTCACGCCGCCCAGTGCAACGGTGAAGATAATCAGATACAGCAAAGTGGTGATCGCTGGCGCCCACACTGTTTGCAGCTGCACCTTAAAAAACCGGTGCACTTCTTTCATGTACAGCGTTTGGAGGCCAACCCAGTTCACATTACGAATCAGGCGTTCACCTTCGGGCAGTTGCACAAAGGGGTTTGCGTCCCTATCTGGACCGGAGGCGCTTTTATGGTGGATACTCATCGCGCAATCGACTATCGGCTTATAGTCTTAACCGCAAGGCTCAAATGCGCTGTTACTGTGGCACGACGATTTACATATTGGGAAAGTTTCTATGTCCTGGACCGACCAGCGGATTGATCAGTTAAAGGCGCTTTGGGAAAAAGGCCTGACTGCAAGCCAGATTGCCGATGAGCTTGGGGGCGTGAGCCGCAATGCCGTTATTGGCAAAGCGCACCGTCTTGGGCTCAAATCACGCCCCTCGCCTGTAAAGGCGAACGGCGCTGACAAAAAGGCTACACCTAAAAAGGCTGCGGCTGCCGCGCCTGTGAAAGCACTTGCCGCCGCGGCTCCTGTGCGTCCACGCGTTGCAGCTCCAGTTGCTGAACCTGCAGCGCCAACGCGTGCTGATGATGACATGGCCGAAGCACCGGCACCGCGCGCATCATCGATGCCGCGTATCGTATCGATCGGACCTGGCGGCTTCATGCGTCAAGGACCCGGCGATCAGCAGGCTCCAATTCCACCAGCACCGCCACGCCGACTTGTGCCCGCAAAGCCAAGCCCGGAAATGGCCGACAAAACGTCGTTGCTGGATTTGAACGAGCGCATTTGCCGTTGGCCATTGGGACATCCCGGCGAAGCCGATTTCCATTTCTGCGGTGTCGCGGTGAACCCCGGTTTTCCTTACTGCGTAGAACATTGCGGCCGCGCCTATCAGGCGCAGCTTCCACGTGGCGTTCGCCGTCCTCCACCGCCGATGCCCTTTGGCGGCCCCCGCGTCCGCTAACAAACCCTTAAATATCCACAGGCTATTGTGTGGTCCCGGTGCGCTCTTGCTTGCGCGGGTGACTCACCCATGCGTATAGCATCGCCATGACCGATGATCTGTTTGGGGGGAGCGCGGCCGCAACTGCCGCATCCAATGACTACACCGCTTCGGCAATCGAGGTGTTGGAGGGGCTTGAGCCTGTTCGCCGTCGCCCGGGCATGTACATTGGCGGCATTGATGAGCGCGCGTTGCACCATTTGGCGTCCGAAGTGCTTGATAACTCGATGGACGAGGCAGTCGCAGGACATGCCAACCGAATCGAAGTGCATTTGGGTGTTGGTAACCGCCTGACCATCAGCGATAATGGACGCGGCATTCCTGTCGATCCCCATCCAAAATTTCCGGACAAATCTGCGCTCGAGGTCATTTTGACCACGCTGCACTCGGGCGGGAAGTTCACCGACAAGGCCTATGCCACATCAGGCGGCCTGCACGGTGTCGGCGTGTCAGTTGTGAACGCACTGTCGACCGACACGCTTGTCGAGGTTGCCCGTAACAAGCAATTATATCGCCAACGCTTCGCGCAAGGCCTTCCCATCGGCAAGCTGGAAGAGCTTGGCCCGACCCCTAACCGGCGTGGCACCACTATTGCGTTCACGCCTGATCCTGAAATTTTCGGCCCTGATGCCAAGTTCAAGCCCGCACGGCTCTTCCGGCTTGCGCGGTCCAAGGCCTATCTGTTTGCCGGCGTTGAAATCCGCTGGCGCTGCGACGCTGAGCTTGCGATCGATGATGTCCCTGCCGAAGCCGTGTTCCAGTTCCCGGGGGGTCTGTCGGACCATCTGCGCGAACAGCTTGGCACGCGTGCCTGTGCCACAACCGAATTTTTTGCAGGCACGCAGGATTTCCCCGATGCGCAAGGCCGTGTGGAATGGGCCGTTTCGTGGCCGCTATACTCAGACGGATCCTATAGCTGGTATTGTAACACGATTCCGACACCTGATGGCGGCACCCATGAAGCGGGCGTCCGCGCCGCGCTCACCAAGGGTTTGCGGGCCTTTGGTGAATTGATCGGCCAGAAAAAAGCAGCGCAGATTTCTGCCGAAGACATTTTCAACGAAGCCGAGCTAATGCTGTCCGTGTTCATCCGCAACCCGCAATTCCAGAGCCAGACCAAAGACCGGCTGACGTCGCCCGAGGCTACGCGGTTGGTGGAAAATGCGGTGCGCGACCATTTCGACCATTATCTTGCCGACAATATGGAGCGCGGCAAGGCATTAATGGGCTTCATCTTGGAAAAGGTTGATGACCGTCTCCGCCGCAAGGCCGAGCGTGAGGTCAAACGCAAGACCGCAACATCAGGCCGCAAGGTGCGCTTGCCCGGAAAGCTTACCGATTGTGCGTCGGATGACCCGACTGGCACCGAATTGTTCATTGTCGAAGGCGACAGCGCCGGGGGCAGCGCCAAACAAGCCCGTGACCGTAAGACGCAGGCGATCCTTCCAATCCGGGGTAAAATCCTCAATGTAGCGTCCGCCACCGCAGACAAAATCCGCGCCAACAATGAAATCGCTGATTTGCAACTCGCGCTTGGGTGCGGAACGCGCAAAGACTGCAACCCCGACAATCTGCGTTATGAACGCATCATCATCATGACCGACGCCGACGTCGATGGTGCGCATATCGCAACCTTGTTGATGACGTTCTTCTTCCAGGAAATGTCGGAAATCGTGAAAGCGGGGCATCTATATCTGGCGCGTCCACCCTTGTATCGCCTGACTCATGGTAGCCAGAGCGTATACGCAGCCGACGATGCGCACCGTGCCGAGCTGGAGGCAACGGTGTTCAAGGGCAAGAAGGTCGACGTCGGCCGGTTTAAGGGCCTTGGCGAAATGAACCCCAACCAGCTCAAAGAAACAACCATGGACCCGGCGTCACGTTCGCTTATCCGCATTACCTTGCCGCATGAATATGAACGGCGCGCGGCGGTAAATGACCTTGTTGACCGGCTGATGGGCAAAAATCCCGAGCACCGCTTCAACTTCATTCAGGAAAATGCCGCGCAGTTGGACGAAGACACAATTGACGCCTAAAACCGCGTATATCGCAAAACCAGCCGTAACCCTGAGCTTGGTTCACAGTGGCGCGACACGCGGCATATCTTGGCCACAGCATTAGTCTGATAAGACGTTCATCCCAATGCACTTGCTCGCCAAGTCCAAGCGACATTTTTATATAATCTGGGGAAGCCCGGTGGCGCGGCGGCGGTTCAGATCCAGACGCTTCTTCGGCCTAGGCCGTGAGCGCCTCAACCAACGCCTTGACCTTTTTTTGCCGCCATTGCGGCAAAGGTGCGACTAGCCAATAGGCTTCTTCGCTTTCTTTGGCGTTGTCGACGGCACGTATTTTTCCGCTCGCCAAATCGCTTTCGGCGAGAAGTAGCGGCACGGTTGCCCGGCCCAGACCAATCGCCGCTGCGTCAATAGCGAGGCCAGCGTCCGCCAGCCGAAGCGCGGCTACGCCGTCGACGACGGGGCAGTTCGGCCAACTGATAGGTGTCTCCGCTCCGCCTTCGGGCGCTGCGATCGTGACATGGGCGCCATCGGCAAGCTTAACGCCTTCATGTTCACCCGGGCCAGTTGCCAGCCGAATGGCAAGATCGAGATTGGCCTCGGTAAAATCCACATCCTCGTCCGCTGCAACCAACGTGAACCGTGTTTCCGGATTGGCCTTGCTGAATGTCGCCAACCGCGCAGCCAGCCATTTGGCGGTAAAATCGCGCGGCGCGGCGATGGTGAGCGAATTGGAGGATTGCCCGGCCTGCATGGCGCGGACAGATTCTTCGAACTGCAGAAAGCCAGCGCGAAGCGCATCAAGGCCGTTGGCTGCTTCGTCGGTCAGCTCGAGCCCTTTGGGTGTGCGGCGGAACAACACAACGCCCAGCATATCTTCAAGGGCGCGGATCTGTTGGCCGACCGCCGCAGGAGTCACTGCAAGCTCATCCGCCGCCTTGGTAAAGCTCAAATGCCGGGCGGATGCGTCAAGCACTCGAAGGCCGTTCAAAGGCAGATGGGTGCGTTTCATTCCGCCAAACTCATCGCGCTGTTGCGGGGGCTATCAGCGTAAACCGTGGAATTTCAGCAAGGAACGTTGTGCCATCTTCGCGGATGAAGCGATATTGCCCTTCCATCGTACCGCTGGGTGTCGGCAATGGGCAACCGGAGACATAGTCATGGCTTTCGCCGGGCTTCAGCAATGGCTGTTCTCCAACCACACCGTCGCCATCCACATGGTTGATTGTGCCACGGCCATCGGTAATGCGCCAATGCCGCGTCATCAATTGCACTGGTTCATCGCCAACATTTTCGATGCGGATATGATAGGACCAGAACCAGCGGCCTTGCGCAGGAACCGATTGTTCCTCCAGAAAGTTGGGGGACACGCGGACGGTTACCCCCTCAGTCGTTGCGCTGACCGCGAAGAAGGAATCGAGGATATTGGTCATAACCCTGCCGCCTTCAACGCCTGGTCCAAGTCCTCTATCAGGTCGGCGGGGTCTTCAAGGCCAACGTTAATACGGATCATGCCTTCACCGACGCCCATCGCTTCGCGGCCTTCTGGCCCCATGCCGTGATGTGTGGAGGAAGCGGGATGACACATTAGGCTGCGCGCATCGCCAATATTATTCGAAATGTCGATAAGCTGCAGCGCGTTAAGCAAAGCATGCGCCTGCTTGCGGCCGCCATCGACCTCGAAGGCGAATATCGGCCCGCATGCCTTCATCTGCTGCATCGCAAGCGCGTGCTGCGGGTGGCTTTTAAGGCCGGGATGCATGATGCGCGACACGCGGCCTTCGATGAATTTTCCGACCTTGATCGCGTTTTCGGACTGCCGCATTGCGCGCAACTCAAGCGTCTCTAGTCCTTTGTGCACAACCCACGCATTGAACGGCGAGAGGTTGGGCCCAGTGTTGCGCTGAAATGGCAACAAGACGTCATCAATCCACTGTTGCGAACCACAGACCGCGCCGGCCAATACGCGCCCTTGCCCATCCATCAGTTTCGTCGCGCTATAAGCAACGACATCCGCGCCAAAGTCCATTGGCCGTTGCAGCACACTGGTCGCAAAGGCGTTGTCGACCACCGTGGTGATGCCATGTTCCTTGGCCAGACCGCAGACATAGGCCATGTCGACAATGTCCATTGTCGGGTTCGCTGGCGTTTCAAAGAAGAACACCTTGGTATTGGGCTGAATCGCCGCTTTCCATGCGTCATTGTCGCGGCTGTCGATGATCGTGGTGCTAATGCCCCATTTGGGTAGCAACGTGTCTGTCAGCCAGCGGCACGAACCAAAGGCCGCACGGGCAGCGACTACATGGTCGCCCTGCGATAGCTGGCACAACAACGCCGTCGTCATCGCCGCCATGCCAGTGGCTTGCGCGCGACATGCCTCTGCGCCTTCCATCAGCGCAATGCGCTCCTCAAGCATTTGCACAGTGGGGTTTTGCAGGCGCGAATAGGTCATGCCGTCCTGCTCACCTGCAAAACGAGCGGCTACGGTTTCTGCGTCGTCATAGGTAAAGCCCGACGACAGGAACAAGGCCTCCGACGTCTCACCATGTTCGCTGCGCCAAGTGCCGCCGCGCACTGCCTGCGTGGCTGGACGCCAATGACGGGTGATTTCGCGATTCTGGCCGGTGGTTTTCTTCATATCTCGCTTTTCGGTGAGTGCGGGGTTCAGGTCAAGGCGGCAAGCACGGCGTCGCCCATTTCGTGTGTAGTTATCTGGCCGCCAAGGTCCGGCGTGCGCGCGCCGCTGGCCAACGCTTTGGCAACCGCGGCTTCAATCCGGTCGGCATGGCCGGAAAGGCCAAACGAGTAGCGTAGCATCATTGCGGCAGACAAAATCGTGGCAAGCGGATTGGCTTTCCCCTGCCCGGCAATGTCCGGCGCGCTGCCATGAATGGGTTCATATAGGCCCTTCTGGTTACTATCGAGCGAGGCGCTGGGCAGCATGCCAATCGAGCCGGCGCACATGCTCGCCTGATCCGACAAGATATCACCAAACAAATTGCCCGTGACCATCACGTCAAACTGGCCGGGGTTGCGCACCAGCTGCATTGCGCAATTGTCCACGTACATATGGCTGAGTTCGACATCTGGATATTCGGCGTGCGTTTCAATCACGACATCGCGCCACAATTGCGAAGTTTCGAGTACATTTGCCTTATCCACCGAACACAGCTTCTTGCCGCGCGCCATTGCGGTTTCAAAACCGACGCGCGCAATACGGCGTACCTCGTCCTCATTATAGGACATCACGTCATAGCCTTCGCGCTTGCCATCGGCAGTTTTGCGCATGCCTTTCTCGCCGAAATACACGTCACCATTCAACTCACGCACAATGACCATGTCGATTTGGCTGGCAACTTCAGGACGCAGCGCACTGGCATCGGCAAGTTCCGGGAACAGCGTTGCGGGCCGCAGGTTGGCGAATAATGCAAGTTCCTTACGCAGGCCCAATATTGCCTGTTCGGGCCGCAAATGTCGTTCCAACGCGTCGCAGTCCGGGTCGCCGACTGCACCGAACAATATAGCATCGGCACGCTTGGCGAGCGCGAGCGTTTCGGGCGGCAGCGGATGACCCGTGGCTTTATAGGCAGCGCCGCCAACCAGCGCTTCTTCGAAGACCAGTCCATCTATGGCCAGAACGTCCAACACGCGCCGCGCTTCGGTGATGACTTCAGGACCAATCCCGTCCCCAGGTAACAAAGCAATCAGCATAGAATATAAACCTAAAAAGTTGATCGTCATCCCGAACGGATCTCGGGTTAACGAGATATGGCTCATCGTGCCCAAACAAGTTCAACATAACGATGCCGGAATGTTCGAACGTCCCCTGCCAACTGCGGCAGGCTTATGCAACTGCCCTTTTTATGCGCTCAACCAAACGCTCGCGTGCGGCCATGACGTCGGCGCGCCGATCCCCGAGCACATGCGCGACCAATCTTTCGCGATTCTGTGCCATTATCGTCACCGGTGCGCTGTTTGCGTCAAAATGTTCCGCATAGCCGAGCTCCGCCAACAATAGCGTTTCATAGCGGGCAATCGCCCCTGCCCACACACGCGCGGCTGGGGCCAATTCAATCGCGGACAGCAACCCATCCAGCGCGCTGTGTAAACGCGGATACGGCAAGCCTTCCGCCAGCGTGGCCGCCGTCAATGCCGTCACCCAGTCAATCGCCGCAATCGCGAGCGGCTCGCCCAGTAAATGCGCACGGCTATGTAGTGGCTCCGCCGTCAGTCGCGGTAATTGCCCGGCAATGCGGCTGCGCCAATCGCCCATGATAACATTGCCGGGAATGAGCACTGGGCGCATGTGTCGCCCCCGCGCGCCCTGCACATAGCCCGCCAACATGCCGTCGTCCGCAGAAAAGGCACGGACAATAGCTCCGGTTTCGCCATGATTGCGAACCGAGCAGACGATGGCCGAGGTGGAAATTTCCATGCTGCTTCATGCCAATGGTCGAGCAGGAGGGAAAGCGTTATCGCGTCGCTTTTACGCGGCTCCGACTTTGAACAAAGCGACGCCTTCATATTTTTCGGCATCCGGTTCGAACAGAGCATCAATTTCAAACGGCTGATTGATCACGCGAAGCTCGTTTAAACCAGCCAGATGAAACGCCCTCATTTTCTTTTCGCGCGGCGGCTCACCGTGTTTTTCCAGCGTTATCGCGTCAATGAATAAGGCATTGTTTTTGGAGTAAAGCACATGTGGGGCAAGCTTCATCGCGACGTTGTTGTACACGGTGGTCACGCATTTCTGCAGTGCGATAGCTTCAAGGAGCAACTGATTGATGGACATGCCTCCAAATTATCCTGCTTGGCTCCCCATGCAACCATTTAATTGTGCACCGCAGCAATTTTCTATTGTGCCGTGCGCGCATGTTCTGCGATGAGATCCACCATATGCGTGATTTGCGAGGGCGGTAAATCATGCGCCATGGCCTCGATAATCTCCAACCGAGCACCGGACACGAGGCGCGCAATGTCCTCGCTACCTTCCCTCGGCACCAAGGGATCAGCACCCCCGTGCACGACCAGCGTCGGCACCCGAATGGACTTCAGGCGCTCGACACGGCTACCATCAGCGATGATAGCAAGTAACTGTCGTTTCATGCCGATGGGATAATAGCCCCGGTCAAACGCGCGTGCCGCCATATCAACAAAGGCATCGTGCGGACGTTTCATATCGGCAAACGAAATGGACTCAATCGCTTCAGCGCCGAGTCTGATGGCTTCGTCACGTGAAGGATTCGCCGGACGCGGTGCCATGAGCCGTTTGCGAATGTCGGCGCGCGGGCCGGGTAACCCGGGTCGGCCGCTGGAGGACATGATGGAGGTCATGGTGAACAATCGCTCCGGATGCTGCGCGGCCATCAACTGGGCGATCATACCTCCCATTGACGCACCCACAACATGCGCCTTGTTTATGCCCAACGCATCCAACAACCCGATGCCGTCCTGCGCCATGTCCGCCAGAGAATAGGCCGGATTCACGGGAAGTCCAAAGCGCGCCTTGACCATTGCCCAAATCAAATTGCCTGCGGGTGCGCCGTCCATGCGCTGCGACAGGCCAACATCACGATTGTCATAATGGATGACCCTATATCCTTTGCCGATCAGGCCCCGTATCATGTCGTCGGGCCACGCGATCATCTGCGTGCCAAGTCCCATGACTAGCAGAATGACCGGCGCATCGGCCGGACCATTTTCTTCGTAAAAAATATCGATATTGTTCGCGTTGATTGTGGGCATGCCGCGCTCCTTTATCGGACTACGCTATCGACAAAAGCAAAAGGCTGCAAATCAGGAAGCCAGCAATAATGCGAAGATTCCCGTCAACGCGATTAGAACAAAGGCGGCTAATCCAATAAAGATCGAGGGATTTATACCGAATGTCGCTTGAGTCTGTTCTCTTACACGGCTGAGCAATTCGGGCCAAGTATAGCTCACAAAATCGCCCTGACTCATGATGCCCGTCAACTTGCCATTATCATCCACCACGGGAAGGTGGCGAAAGCGATCATTCGACATCTGGCGAAGCCAATCAAGCACATCATCATCGGCATGCGCCAACTTCAGGTCGGACGTCATAATCGCGCTTAACGGTGTCTTCTTCGGGTCGAGGCCTTTATTCAACAAGCGTCGCATGAAATCGCGTTCCGTTACGATACCCAATGGCTTGTCGTCCGGTGAAACGATAATGGCCGCACCGTAGTTTTTCTCGCTCATCGCTTGCACTGCGGTAAAAACGTCTTCGTCCGGACGAAACGTCATTACTGCGGCTTTACGGTTGAATTCCGGTCGTTGCTTGATCTGCATGATTTTTCCCCACGAGAAGTCATATTCTCGAGCTAACCCTTAACGCTTCACTGCAAGACAACAAGCGCAATCATGCCGCTCTTATGCGCACTTAATGGTCGTTAGGAAGCATGGAAGAAATCGTACACGATCTGCGCCACAGCGGCTGAAACGCCGGGTGTCCGCTGCAAATCCGGAAGGCTGGCATTGCGGACCGCACGGGCCGTTCCGAAATGCATCAAAAGCGCTTTCTTACGCGACGGACCGATGCCCGGAATTTCATCGAGCGGGCTGACAGTTATCGCCTTACTGCGCTTGGCCCGATGCGCGCCGATAGCAAAACGGTGCGCTTCGTCGCGAAGACGCTGGAGGTAGAATAATACAGGCGCGTTGACCGGCAAGTCGAATTCGCGGCCGTCAGGGAAATGGAATGTCTCACGCCCGGCGTTGCGATCGGGTCCCTTGGACACACCGATAAACGCGACATCTTCCACGCCCAGCTCGCGGACGACTTCCATGACCGAGCTCATCTGTCCCTTGCCGCCGTCAATCAGGACAAGGTCCGGCCAGTTTTCGTCGCGCTCGGTCTCTGCATCGTCGGCCATCAGGCGTCCGAACCGGCGCGCCATCACTTCGCGCATCATCGCAAAGTCATCACCGGGTGCGGTGTCCGGGTTCTTAATGTTGAACTTGCGATATTGGCCTTTGATGAAACCCTCCGGCCCCGCCACAACCAGTGCACCGATCGCATTCGTACCCTGTATATGACTGTTATCGTAAATCTCGATGCGCTTGGGCGGTTCGGGCAACTCAAATAGCTCAGCCACTTCGCGCAGCAACTTGCCTTGGGTGGTGCTCTCCGCCAACCGGCGATCCAGCGCTTCTTCAGCGTTGCGCGTCGCCTGTTCGACAAGCCGGACGCGGTCACCGCGCTGTGGTACGCTGATTTCAATCTTGCGCTCAGCACGCTCGGACAATGCCTCAGCCAACAGATCCGCTTCGGTGAGTTCGCGATCCAGCAATATGCATTTGGCGGGCGGAACATCTTCGTAAAATTGCGCAAGGAAGCTGGTGAAGACTTCGTCCTCGGTCATCTCGGCAACATGCGCCGGGAAAAACGAACGATGTCCCCAATTTTGCCCACCGCGGATGAAAAATGCCTGAATACCCATCACGCCGTTACGGTGTGCCAAGGCAAAGATATCCGCATCGCCAACGCCCTGCGCATTAATCGCCTGCGAACCCTGAATGAATGTCAGTGCCTTCAACCGGTCGCGTAGCATGGCAGCACGTTCGAAATCTAACCCTTCGGCCGCGCCTTCCATTTCCTTCGCGAGCTTCGCTTGCACTGCAGACGATTTGCCATCGAGGAAGGATTTGGCGTCAGCCACCAGGCCGTCATAGGACTGGTCATCAATCCGCCCAACGCATGGCGCGGAGCAGCGCTTGATTTGGTAGAGCAAGCAAGGCCGGTCGCGGTTATTAAAGAAGCTGTCGGAACAGCTGCGTAGCAGGAACAACTTTTGGAGCGCGTTCAGCGTCTGGTTGACGGACCCCGCGCTGGCAAATGGTCCATAATATTGCCCCTTATGCCGCCGTGCGCCGCGATGTTTCTGGATACGTGGAAATTTATGGTCAGCACGCAGGAGAATGAACGGGAAGCTTTTATCATCGCGCAGCAGAACATTATAGGCTGGGCGATAGCGCTTGATGAGCTGCGCTTCCAACAACAGCGCTTCGGCTTCGCTATTGGTCGTGACGATGGTCATCGAGCGCGTAAGTGCAACCATTCTACGCAGACGGTTGGGGAGGCGGTCAATCTGCACATAATTGCCAACGCGGTTTTTCAGCGCGCGGGCCTTGCCCACATACAGCACATCGCCGCGTGCATCATGCATGCGATATACACCCGGCTTGTGCGGCAAGGTTTGAAGCACATTGCGGATCGCCGCAATGCCCGTATCAAGGTCAGGCGTATCGGCCCCGCGTACCGCATAGGTCGCCCTTTCCTCGCTAAAGCGGGAAGCGGCATTGGGCTGGTCGGGGCGGTCGGCTTTGGACATATCGGGTTGTGACTTAATACAACCTCGCCTCAACACAATATGTCATTCCCGACATAATCGAGAATGATAGCCGTTTGAGTTTAGGTGAAACTCAATTCAGCGCGGAAATCGACTGGTCGATTAACGCTCCATCGGCCTTTGCATCATGGTGCGTAGCAATAAGCTGGGCGGCAGCGGCAGCAGCCGTACTCGCGGCCATGTTGCGGACGTCGGCAATCGCAGTGCGTTCGGCAGCGGCGATTTTCTCTTCGGCCGCCTTGGCACGGCGACCAATCAGCGCGGTGGCATCGGCCTTCGCACGCGCGATAATCAACTTGGCTTCTTCTTCAGCAGACGCTTTCATGTCGATGGCGTCTTGCGCGGCCTGCTTTGCTTTGACTTCATATTCCGCCTTGATGGCTTCTGCTTCAGCCCGCAACGCGGTTGCTTGATCAAGCTGTTGCTTGATGCTTGCAATCTGGCCATCGAGCGCACCCGCGATCATTGCGGGTACCTTCTTCCACAGCGCCAATAGAATTACGGCAATCATCGCCAACGCCACCAGCATTGTCGCGTCAAAGCCCAGTGCCGAAGGGGAGACATGCTCCTCCGCAGCATGAGGCGCTTCCGTTGAAGCCTGCGTTACAGGTGCAGCGGTTGCAGGTACCGTCGAAACGGCCGTTGGGGCTGCCGGATTAGCCATTGGACATTACCGCCTTCACTGCTGTTGCTGCCTGTGCCGTCGTCACTTTGGCTCCCGACACCTTGGCAACAATATCCGCAGCAGCTTCTGCTGCTACGCTCTCGATACCCGACAACGCCTTTGCAGTCGCTTTTGCAAGATCGGCTTCCGCAGCAGCAAGTTTTTCGTTAATTTCGGAATCGGCCTTGGCAAGACGCGTTTCAGCGTCCTTCGCTGCCTTTGCCTTTGCCTGAGCTGCCTTGGCTTGTGCCTCTGACCTTGCTTTAGCCAGACCAGCTTCACCACTGTCACCAAAATTGTCTGCCTGCGTGCGCGCAAGCTCGGCAGCCGCAAGGTCATCCGCAATCTTGCGATCACGGGCGTCCATGGTGGCAGCAACTTTTGGCAACATGCCCCGGCCGATAGTGAAATAAATCAAGCCAAAGACAATCAACAGCCAGAAAAACTGCGATGCATAGGTATCAAGAATCTGACTAATTTGGGGCATGTTACTCGCTTATCCTGATGAAAGAGTGCCCCGGCGGGTGCCGGGGCGAAACCGTCAATTAGGCAACGAAGATCAGGATCATCGCGATAACGAACGCGAGCAGACCGAGAAGTTCGACGGCGGCAAAGCCGATGAATAGACGGCCTTGCTGGCTGTCAGCTGCGGCTGGGTTACGTAGCGCGCCCTGAAGGAACGAGCTAAACACGTTACCCACACCGCCAGCGGCAATACCGGCACCAATTGCTGCCAGACCGGCACCGATCATTTGGGCTGCTTCTGCGTCCATGATAATAACTCCTGTTAAAAATAAAACTTAGTGGTTGAAATCTTAATGTAAATTTACAGCGTCGTTGATGTACAGCGACGTCAAAAGCGCGAAAACATAAGCCTGAATAGCACAAACGAGCAGTTCCAGCAGGGTAATGCCAATCATCAGAACAAAGGCAGGAAAACTAACGATTAGTGGAACCCAAGCGGCTTCTGCATTGAGGCCATTGATTACAAATCCAGCGAGCACCTTCATCATGATGTGACCTGCGGTCATCGCGACGAAGAGACGAAGCGCGAGACTGAACGGGCGGATCATGAAGGAGAAGAGCTCAATAACCGGGATCAACCAAAGCAACCACCAAGGCGTTCCCTGCGGAACGAACAGGCTGAAGAAATGAAGGCCATGCTTCCAGAAGCCGACAACAAGGACGGTGCCAAAGCTGATTAGGGCCAGAACAGCGGTCACGGTCAGATGGCTGGTTATCGTGAACGGATGTACGCCAGGAACGATACCAAAGGGCATCATACCCATGAAGTTCGCCATCAAGATGAACATGAACAGCGAGAACACCAAAGGCACATATTTCTTGCCTTCGGGACCGACATTTGCGGTCAACATGTTGTTGATGAAACCAGTCGCGCCTTCGACAGCCATTTGCCAACGGCCAGGGACCATTTCGCGCTTCATTCCGCCCGCCATGAATACCCAAAGCGCACCAAGGACAAGCACCATGAACAACGAAGAGTTGGTGAAGGAGACGTCGTAACCTGCAAGGTTAAGCTGCGCGAGCGGCTCAATCTTGAACTGGTACATCGGATCGATTTTGCCGCTTTCGCCTGCCACGTTCACTACCCTGTCAAATACACGTCAAGCGCCCAGATTAGTCCGGACGCTCTGCGGAAATTTTTATAATGTTCCTGAAGGCGACTGCGATGCCCAAGAACATGCACACCAACAAGAGCGCAGGCGCAGTACCCATCCAGTGGTCCAGAAACCACCCAACCAAAGCACCGCCAGCTGGACCCGCAATCAGCTCTGTTAGTACCCTGTTCCCTTGCCGCATTCCTTTGGCCGGAACCTGATCTTTACCAGCGCGAACCGCCTCGGCCTTCCGCGCCGCTTTCAGCTGGATTTCCAAAGAATCTAGCCGCGCGTCGCTTTTGCCGTTTTTGTCCTGCCTGGAATTGTTCGATGTCATGTGATTCCCAGCCATTTGATAAGCGAAATCGCCACGAAATCGGGGCAACCCCGCCTAGGCACGGGCGCTTTAGGAGAGCGGCCCTTCCAAGTCAACAGGCGGCAGGCGATTATGTTGCGGTGCAAAAGATAAGGGCCGGAGCAACGAGCCCCGACCCTTAAATACATAACCGGTTTTCCGGACCGCCGGACCACTTAGGGACAGCGTGAATCACGAATAGGTGGGTTTGCATCGCGAGTCATCCACTGCCCCGACGGCGTCTGGTATTTCTCGCCAGCTACAGTCCTTTCAACAATCAAGCGGCAACCGCTGCGCAAGGCCATTTCCTCAACAGTCGCACCGTTAGCCAGCGCCTCCTTTGAATAAGCCGCCTTCCGTTTGATGTTGATATCCTCCACCAAGGCCCGAATGGTCGCCGAAGGGGGTACAGCAAAGCCAAGATAGCCGTCGGCCTTTTCACCGACTAGGCCCGTTTCGCGCGCATTTTGATACGCAGGATCGCGTCCAGCCTGATACGCCGCAGCACTTGTCGCGGTTGCACCCAACAAGAGTGCCGCAATCATCATTTCTACTGCATTTTTCATCAAAATATCTCCGGATTCTCTTCAATCACCTTCTCGGATGCCGCGCTCAGCTTATATAATATTTCCTGACGGATCGCGATATTGAGGTTGATGACGATAGGCTTGTCAGGCGCAGTGACCTGCACACATCCTGTCAGTACCGAGGCCATCAAAGGCGTGAACAAGAACCACTTTTTCCCCATGTTACGGCGAATCGCACTATCCATGCGGTTCGTCAATTGCAGATGGTTATGCATGGCACTCGCTTTCCTTTTGCTGAATGGGTTGTTCATCCGTTTATTCATCTTTTACCGCCGATGGTGCCCCAGCCACTTCGGCAGCTTCTTTTTTCTGTTGCCCAATCAGATTGGGCAGATCGCGTTCGGCGGCATAATCGGCATCATATAACCCCCGAATGGAGCCAATAAGTTTCATAAACTCAGCCGTGATGCTAACGTTGAACTTGATGGGAATCCGGGCCAGTTGGCGGGTTATGAGATTGCGCTTGGCGAGACTGCCCTGCTGCAATCCAGTAAAGCTGATGTCCGTTACGATTTCTCCATCCAGATCCCCGCCTATATTGAGTGTCAGCGACGAATAGCGGATTGAGCGCAAGGCGTTGAACGCGTAATTGGCGAACACGCCCATATCTTCATACGCCAACTCGCCCAAATAGCTTACTTCGCCACCGCCCGCGCGCGATACCAAAGCACCGCCGACGATTCGTCCGCCATCCTGATTGAATATCATCGGTAGTGTGCCGTCGAAAACACCAGTCACGCGCAAATTTTGGAAATCATAGCCGGCAAGCAATTTTTCCGCATCGACGCCGACGACCCTGAAGGTCAGCCTCCGTTCCTTTTCGACGCCAAAATCGAGGATCGTTGGCTCCAAAATCAGCTCTCCGCCCGCAAACGGCCAACGACCCGATTCAATCGCGACCTGTCGGTTCGGCAAAAGCTGGTAAGATACCCGCCCTTCATAAGCAGGAATGCCAGGGTTCACTGACGCCAGCGTTGCCAGTTGCCCAGGGCCAGACTCAAGACCTAGAAGGTCTGTAAACACAAGCTCGGTCGAAAGGCCTTCAACGGGGCCGAAGGCGGCGGCGAGATTCATGCCTTTCGTCGCAACACGTCCGCTGCTGCGGACGCCGCCGCCCCATTCAATACGGCCATCGCCGGCTATAGTGCCGTCAACATTGGCGACCACACCGAGCGTCAGCGGCGTAATCAATTCCGGTTGAAAAGCCTTATTGAATCGTAATCCGTCAATCGCAAACAATGCGCGTCCGGCGCTCGTGTCAAGCTTATGGCGAATATCGATATCGGCAACTTTCGTTTGTGTGGTTGGCTCCGTTAGGCTGCCGATCGCCGAAATAATGCCTTTTTCTAGTGTGAGCATTATGTCAGGTACTGCCATCGGCTTGAACCGATCCACCTGTTCGGCATCCAGCACTTTAAGGCTAGCATCAAACGTCAGGACATTGGCGATATACCGCCAATTGCCCGAAGCATTGTCTATCAACAAAGGCACATTGCCAATCTTGCCCGCTCCGCCAGACAGCGCGCCGCTCGTGCCCCGCCCCTGAAAATCACCCGCGATGGCGGCCATGTCAAAATAGGTACGTGCGTCGTCGGGTCCTAATTCCACCCGCACGTCATTGGCCGCAAAGCCGTCATGCAAAGTAAAGCGGATGTTCGCGCTGCGCGCCGTCAACGGCGACCCGCCAAGGGTACCACGCGCATTAAAGCCGGGGACATTGGCCGCAAATCTAGTTCCATTGCCGCCTGACGCCCATATTGCGCGTCCTCGGTCGGGGCACAGACGTAATGTTTGCGCACGCAGGTTCAGGTTCGATAGCCGCAGCGATTCAAACCCGACATTTTGGCAGGCCTCGTAGAAGGCGAACGCGCCCCCGCTGTAGCGCCCCGTAATCGGCACATTGAGCCCGGACACAAATCCGCCCGGCAACGGCCCGGATAGCATCGCCCGACCGTCAAAGCGCCAACCAACGCCCGGGCGTCCATTGAACGCAAGGTTTGAAACCGCAAGCCGGGCACCCCGCGCTGCAAATGGTGCGATGGAAATCCTGCCCGACCAATTGTCGCCCGCCTGAGCAAGTGCAACATCGATGCTTGGCAAGTTTCGGCCCGACAAGGACACGCGCATCGGCGCCTCCAAGCGCCAGCCAGTACGGGCTTGGGATATTGCAACTGCGCCATCCTGACGCAGCCGAACACCGGAGGCGCTGTTCACAGCGAGCGCCCCGACAGACCCGCCTGCACGGCCCTGAAAATCCTTGTAGGCCTCAAATGTAAGGTTCGCGGAGAAACTGTCGCCAGCGCGCCCGAGCGTCGGCGCGATTTGCGCCATGATTGGACCAATGGGCGTACCGCGCGTGGCCGAAACCATACCGCCCAAATCCCCTGTCGTGCCACGATCAAGCGATGCGCCTGTCAAGCCAGCATCGCCGCGTGCCGACATTGCGAATTGACCGTTGGCCAGGCCAGCATATCCTCGGACATCTAGCGCGATACGGCTCGCGTGCATCGGCGCAACACGCAGGCTGCCCCGATCCATCACAAGTGCAAAATTTGTCCGGCTAACACCGCCGTCAACCTCTAGCTGGCCCGCAACATTTTTGGTCGCGACATTTGCGTAGGACGCTGCGGGGGCTGCGACGGCAATGTTACCAACCCACCGGTCGAACCGCTCTGACAATTTGACGTCCGTCGACAAACGAGGCGCTTTGACTGCGATGTCCGCCTGCTTGCAATCTAGCGCGGCGGCACGGATCGGCCCGATTAGGCGCGGCTGCCGCCATTCGAGCAGCAGTTTACCGTCAAAAGCGACCATCGGGGCGCGGCAACCGCCGCCGCCCAATCCCGGCGAACGTAGCGACAGATTAGCGTTAAAGCGGTTGCGCAACAGGCCCTTCCCGTTCAGCCCCGCGCCAATGACTCCCCACGGCGTTTCAATTCGGGCACGGGCATTATTGATAACCAGGCCAATGTCCGGCAATTCAAACGGCTCGCTTGACGCAAGATCAGCGAATTTGTCGAGCTCGCCAAAGCTTAGTTTGCCATCATCATACCGCCCCCGCAACATAACGCCATCGGCCCGCACATCGCGGACACTGGCACCGGAAAAGTTGATAGCAACGTCGACCTCGACCCACTTGGCGGTTAAATCGGGGCGGGCTGGATTACCAATGACCAAATTGCGAATGCGCTGCGTACGCAGGCCAACAGTGTCGATGGTGTAACGCGCCTTGATGCCTCGCAACGCGAGCTCATCCTGCACAAATCGGTCGGCGATTGTTGTCCGCTGCAGCCACGCAAATATTATCAGTGCGACAAGCAAAATCGTGACACCGCCAAAAACATGGCGTTTCCAACGTGCACCACGGAACGGTTGCACATCGACCTGAACCGTCGGTGTTTCGTTGGCAGCATCCTGCATGGACATCAAATGCGTGAAAGACCGGGAGGTTGCAACGTCATTCGCCCCAAGCACCTTGCTACGAGAGAAAAAATCGCTGAAAAGACATATATCACAAAAGGATAACGCGAATGTCGGATGGCGCGGAAAAGGTTGAACATCACGGGACTGGTCACAGGGCGCGCCTTCGCACACGTTTGCTCGAGCATAATGGCGATGGCCTGCACGACCATGAACTTGTCGAATATCTGCTGGCTCTCGCCATCCCCCGGCGCGATACCAAGCAAATCGCCAAGGACCTGATTGCGAAATATGGCAGTTTTTCAGCTCTTCTAACCGCAGATGCCGACAGCATCATACGCGAAAAATGGATGGGTGAAACGAGCGTCGCCGCGCTGAAGATTGTGCAAGTGGCGGCTCTGCGCCTCTTGAGCGAGCCGGTTCGTGAAATGCCCATATTGGCATCGTGGCAGGCGCTGCTGGATTATTTGAGGGCCGATATGGCGCACCTGACAATAGAGCGCGTGCGGACGTTGTATCTCAACAGCAAGAATATGCTTATCCGCGACGAAGTGGCTAGCGAAGGTTCGGTCGACCAAGCAGCGATTTACACAAGGGAAGTCGTGCGGCGGGCGATGGATTTAGGAGCAGCCGCCATCATATTGGTGCACAACCACCCCAGCGGCGACAGCACGCCAAGCCGTCAGGATATCAACATGACGCGCGACATTATCGATGCTGCACACAAGTTTGGTATATCCGTGCATGACCACATCATCATTGGTAAAGATGGCTTTTCCAGCATGCGTAGCGCAGGTCTTATCTAGGCCGTGAACGTATATTAGCGGGTGGCAAAATGGACGCCAGTCCCGCATAGCCGGGAAATGCAGTCTCCATCTCCCACGAAAAAATCCATCGGCCCACGTGAACTTACCGTCATGATGGCATCACTCATGGCACTCAACGCGCTTGCGATTGACGCCATGTTACCCGCATTTCCCGCAATGGTGCGCGGACTAAATCTGGCTGAACCCAACCAGATTCAATATGTAATTTCCGTATTTCTGGCCGGTACTGGCATTGGTGCACTGATCTATGGCCCACTGTCTGACCGCTATGGCCGCAAGCCGATTCTGCTGATCGCAACCGTTAGCGCAGCGGTGTTTTCAATCGCCTGCTCCATCTCCCCCGACTTTCAAACAATGCTGGCGATGCGTTTCGCGCACGGCCTTTCGGCGGCAGCATTGGGTGTCCTCGTTATATCCGTCATTCGCGATCAGTTCGAAGGCGACGCGATGGCCAGGCGCATGTCGACGATATTCCTCATCTTCATGATTGTGCCGATAATTGCGCCGACTATCGGGCAAATGGTTTTACTATTTGCGGGTTGGCGGACCATTTTTGACCTGATGGCGTTTATGGCTATCGCTGCGGCTTTATGGGTCCATTTCCGTTTGCCTGAGACGTTGGCGCCCGAAAATGTCATTCCAATCGAGCCACACGCTTTGGCCAAAGCTTGGAAGGTCGTCGTGCTCAATCGCAATGCTGCAGGTTACATGCTGGGTGCCGGCATCGTCCAAGGGGCGCTATTTGGTTATCTCAACAGTTCGCAGCAACTGTTCGACAAGGTTTTTAACGCCGCGGAGTTCTTCACCATTGGCTTTGCGATTGTCGCAATCGGCATTGCCACTTCCAATTTTACCAACTCCAGAATCGTCGAGCGCTTTGGAGCCCGGCGGGTATCGCAGACGGCTCTGCTCACCTTCATTTTGTTAGGCGCATTGCAATTGCTGGCCACGCAGATAGCACCGACATCATTGCCGATTTTTCTCGCGCTGATGACGGCCAATATGGCCATGATAGGCTTCATTGGTTCCAACTTCTCGTCGATTGCCATGACGCCATTTGGCCATGTCGCAGGGGCGGCATCATCATTCCAGACATTCGTCCGCACAGTTCTGGCTGCATCGCTGGGGGCATTCATCGGTCAGCAATTTGACGGTAGCGTCGTTCCCGTGGCCATTGGCTTTTTCGGCTGCGGCCTAGTCGCCCTATGCCTTGTCTTGTGGTGTGAGAATGGAAAGCTATTCACGCGCCCCGGCACGACGCAGCCGATGCCCACCGCTCCCCACAGCTAGAGCCAAAGAAAAGGGACGCCGAAGCGCCCCGTTTTCCTTTTATCTTATCACTGCGTTCAGTCGACCACTGGTCCGGGGAATTCGCCCATGTCCGGTGCATCATCCATGCTCTGGTCATGCTGCAGGTTTGAATTGCGCATGCCGTAGATGAAGTAGAGCAAAATCGCAGCTACTAGGAAATACACAAAGAACATTAGCACATTATATGGCACCGACGTGATCAGATACAGGCATGACAAAATGCCCAAAATCGGAACGAGGGGATATAACGGCACTGAGAAGCCGCGTGGCAGATCAGGCGCTGCACGACGCAGGTAAATCACCGAGAGGCAAACAATCGCGAATGCCGCCAATGTACCTACGGATGTCATGTCACCCAACACATTGATGTCGAAAAAGCCAGCTGCAACCGCCGTGATCGTCCCAACCAAAATTGTGTTAATATAAGGCGTCTGGAACTTTGGATGCACGCGCGAGAATATCTTCGGCAGCAGACCATCGCGGGCCATTGTGTAGAAAATACGCGTTTGCGCATACATAAGCACCAAAACAACCGACGTCAGACCGATGATAGCACCGACCTTAATAGTCTTGGCGAGCCAAGACCATTGTGGGCCGAAGCTGTCGACCACAACGGCAACTGGATCGGGCACATTGAGCGATGCGTAAGGGACCAGCAGGGTCATGATCGCCGCCACCAGCATGTAAATGACGGTGCAGACGATGAGGGAACCAATGATACCGAAAGGCATGTCGCGCTTAGGATCGTTTGCTTCCTGACCAGCGGTCGAGACAGCTTCAAAGCCAATATAAGCGAAGAAAACAATCGATGCTGCACGCATGATACCGTCGACGCCAAAAGCGCCGTCGCCAGTATTTTCGGGAATAAATGGCGTCCAGTTCTTTGCAACCAGTTCCGGCAGATTGGTCAAGACGAGATACCCGCCGACCAGAATGAATGCCGCCAGCACACTGACCTTGATCGCCACAATGACGTTATTCACCTTCGCCGATTCCGACACGCCGACCATCAACAACAGAGCAAGCACCATACAAATCAGAAAGGCGGGAAGGTTGAAGATGGCCGTTACAGCCACACCATCAACAATCAGCGGCACACCGTCGCGCATCACTGCATGTCCGGTGGGGCCCGTAAACTGCGCGGGTATGACCAGCCCAAAGTCCGCCAAAAGGCTGACAACATAACCGCCCCAGCCAACGGCAACAACCGATGCAGCTAATCCATATTCAAGAAGCAGAAGTGCGCCCATGATCCAAGCCACAAACTCACCCAAAGTGGTGTAGCTATAGGTATAAGCGGACCCCGAAACCGGCAGGGTTGACGACAGTTCGGCGTAGCATAAGCCTGCAAAAGCGCAGACGATGCCGGCAACCACAAAGGAGAGCATTACGGCTGGTCCAGCATGCAAAGCTGCCGCGCTACCTGTCCGGACAAATATGCCTGCACCGATGATGCAGCCTACGCCCAAAAGCAGAAGGTTCCATTTACCTAACGAACGTTTCAGTTCGCTGTTGGCCGACTCTCTTTGTACCTGTGCGATCGTTTTGCGCGCAAACATGCGCTGCATCACGGATTGCTGTTCAATCGCCATCATAATCTCCCCGATGGATTTGTTATTGTGCGGAACCTAACTCTTAAATGCTGACGCGCAACTTAATTTCAGCGCATAAGCATGGGGCCAAGCGGTTTTCCAGCAAAAATATGGACGTGGAGGTGCGGAACCTCCTGATGGGCGTCCATGCCGACGTTCGCCAACAGGCGGTAGCCCGGAGACACAAGACCCATATCACGCGCAACTTGCCCAACGGCGCGGACAAAACCGGCAATCTCTGCCGCACTGGCATGGGCGCTGAAATCATCCCAACTGACATAGGCGGCCTTGGGAATTACCAGCACATGTTCGGGTGCTTGTGGATTTATGTCGTGAAACGCCAACGCCCATTCGTCTTCGTAAACGCGCTTACAAGGGATTTCGTCGCGCAAGATCTTGGCGAAGATATTTTGCGGGTCGTACGGCAAAGTCGGATCAATCGGCATGTTCACTCCTGAGATTGGGCGCGCGCTGCCTTTTCCAATAGCCCGGAAACGCCGTCGCGGCGATCAAGTTCATCCAACACCTCGTCGAGCGACACACCGCCTGCGCGCAGCAACAGCAGCAGATGGAAAAGAAGGTCTGCTGCCTCACCGGTCAACTCCTGCTTCGAACCCGACAGCGCTGCAATGATCGTTTCGGTGGCTTCTTCGCCAACCTTTTGGGCAATCTTTCCCCTGCCCTTCGCGAGCAGGGCCGCGACATAGCTTTTGTCAGTGGGCGCGTTCACCCGCTGTGCGATGGTGTGTTCAAGCCGGAAAAGCGTATCGCGCATTAAATGTCCTTCTGCAGGGCAAAGACCATGGCCTTGTCTTCTGCCGGTATCAAGCCTTCGAGAACGCGCCAGAAACCAGTCACTGATTCTTGCCCGGCGGCGGCATAAGCCGACGCAAGGCTGTTGCGAAGGGTCTCGAAAAGCTCCGATTCGAAACGCACCCCTTCGGATGTCAACCGAAGCAGCTTTTGTCTGCGGTCGACCTGACCAGCTCGCGTTTCGACAAGGCCGCGCTCCGCGAGATCGGTTAGAACCCGCCCAAGTGATTGTTTGGTGATGGCGAGAATCTTCAGCAATTCGCTTATATTCAGGTCTGGTTGCCGAGCGATGAAATAGAGTGCTCGGTGATGTGCCCGACCAAGGCCCTGCTCGGCAAGGCCGTGGTCAATCGCGCGCGTCAATCGCGTGTACCCGAAAAAGAGTAATTCGACACCGCGCCGCACCTCGTTTTCCCTCAGGAATAGGGGCGACGCACTCGGCGTGACAGAGGCGGAGGATGGGACAGCCATATTGACGTATCTAGGCCTAGCCCATAGGACAGCGCAAGGCCCTAATAAATGAGAGACTCCATGACGATCGCCCCCTTTCCCTTCGAGGCAAATCAAAATCCCGTTGACCCCACCGAGCGTTCAGCACGTTTGGCGGACCCGGGATTTGGGCGCGTGTTCACCGATCATATGGTCACCATTCGCTATTCCGAAACCGAAGGCTGGCATGACGCCAAAGTAGGCCCACGCGGCCCTCTCTTGCTCGACCCTGCCACCGCAGTACTTCATTATGCGCAGGAAATCTTCGAAGGTTTGAAAGCATATCGCTTGGCCGACGGCAGCATGGCGCTATTCCGCCCCGAACAAAATGCGCGGCGGTTTCAAAGGTCCGCACGGCGGCTGGCGATGCCTGAGCTGCCCGAAGAGATGTTTCTGCAAGCGTGCAAGCAGCTCGTCGAAGTCGACAAGGACTGGTTTCCACCCGTTGACGGCGGCTCAATCTATTTGCGGCCATTCATGTTTGCCAGCGAAGTTTTCTTGGGTGTCAAGCCATCTGCCGAATATCTATTCCTCGTCATCGCGTCGGCAGCAGGCAATTATTTCAAAAGCGGCGCGCCAGCAATTTCCATCTGGGTTTCCGAACACTACAGCCGCGCCGCGCGCGGGGGCACAGGATCGGCCAAATGCGGCGGAAATTATGCCGCAAGCCTCGTTGCGCAGTCAGAAGCCATTCGTGAGGGCTGTGACCAAGTCGTCTTTTTAGACGCTGCCGAACAACGCTGGGTGGAAGAGCTTGGCGGCATGAACCTGTTTTTCCTGTTCAATGATGGATCGTTGATAACGCCGCCTGCGGATGGCACCATATTGGAAGGTATAACGCGTGATTCCATATTGACCCTGGCCCGCGAGCAGGGTCTGCAGGTGCGCGAAGAGGCCTATAGCATCGACCAATGGCGCGATGATGCGCAGTCCGGGCGGCTCGTTGAAACGTTCGCATGCGGCACGGCGGCAGTGGTCACTGCGGTAGGCACAGTCCGGTCGTCGTCAGGCAGTTTTCAGATTGGTGCGGGCGGCCCTGGGCAGATTACACAACAGATCAGGTCGCGCCTTGTAGAAATTCAACGCGGAACCGCGCCAGACCCGCACGGCTGGGTACAACGTGTCGCTTAGCGGCATATTGCCTGATTTAAGCTGTTGCACTCGAAAATTCAGACGATATAAGCCGCGACCATCGGCCACTTCAGTGGCTTGCTGGGGCGTCGCCAAGCGGTAAGGCAGCGGCTTTTGATGCCGCCATTCGCAGGTTCGATCCCTGCCGCCCCAGCCACTTATAAATTATCTTTTACTTTTAGATACTTGATTCCCCATGAGTGATTTTTGGGGGGCAGGTTTTGGGGGCAGGTTTGAGGGGTCAAAAGAGGCGGTCTCCCTGCCCTGTTTAGATGCCTAACAAAGCGTCGCAGAGGGTTTCCGAAAGCGGAAAATTTGCCCGGCTTTCCTGCGGGTTTCAACCTTGTTTAGTTGTATCGCAGAATGTGGGGCATAGCTATCTTGGGCTGCGATATGCGACGCCAACGTTGCCAGTGACGCGCTGTGTGCCGTGGCCGTTTCGCTCCCCGGTTATCCGTAGGGTTAGCCGGGTCTGTCCGATGAACCCCATGACCTCATTTCAGGCGCGGCTCGAGAGCACAACCCGCTAAGATCAGTGCGGCAACAGATACGAGTAATTTGTGCGTGGGCAATGAACTCGTTGTCCTAATGCCACCATAGCGGTGTTGCGGTTACTGTGAGAAGGGGCAATGTTATTAATCGACAATCGTCGTTGCTGTGATATTCGTTCGACAAGAACAAGAATATTTATGGGGACCACGTGACCGTCGACCTTCAAGATCTTTCACGCCGCCTGTTTCAGACGGCAAACCAGCTTTGGACTAACACGGACCTAAGACCCGATCAGTATGCCCAGCCGGTGCTCGCGCTTATCGCGCTGCGCCAGATGGAGGCTAAGTTCGATACAGTAGACGCCGAGCTCTCGAAGACATTCACAGGCAGGTTGAAGCCAACCCCGCCTGACTACCATGCCAACGGTGCGGTGTTCTTGCCCGACAATGCCCGGTTCTCCTATCTGCTGGCTCTCCCAGAGACGGAGAACCTTGCAGAGGCGCTTAACACCGCAATGAAGGGCATTACAGACCATAACCCGGATTTGGTTGGCGTGATGCCCCAAGGCTATGGATCGTTGCCCAACGGGGTTCTGCGGGAGCTTATGCGCCTTCTCGCGCCACTCAAGATCACCGGGGATGCTTACGGGATGATCTTTGAGTTCTTCATGGGAGAGTTCGCCTCTGCCTATATGCAAAAGGGTGGTGAGTATTTCACGCCTTCGTCAATCGTAAAGCTCATCGTCGACATCATGGAACCCTACCACGGCAAGGTCTTTGATCCTGCGTGCGGCTCGGGCGGCATGTTCGCGCACTCGGCAGATTTTGTCCGACGTCACCACAAGAACCCCAGCAGGGAGCTGAGCATCCATGGGTCCGAGAAGATGCTGGACACGCAGAAGCTGTGTCGTCTCAACCTTGCGGTCCATGGTCTCTCCGGGGACATCAAGATTGCCAACAGCTACTATGATGACCCCCACGGCATGGTGGGCAAGTTCGATTTCGTCATGGCGAATCCGCCATTCAATCAATCAGAAGTCGATCGCGACCGGCTGGTCAACGAGGCAGGCAAGGTGGACGCCAGGTTCCCGCTTGGTATCCCTACGACTAACAACGCAAACTACCTTTGGATCGGCCTGTTTTATGCGGCTCTGAACAACACAGGGCGGGCGGGCTTCGTGATGGCCAATTCTGCCTCGGACGCTAGTGGGTCGGAGCGCGAGATGCGCCGCACGTTGGTTGAGAGTGGCGCTGTGGATGTGATTGTAACGACATCACCGAACATGTTCCTAACCGTCACCTTGCCGGTGACCTTGTGGTTCCTCGACAAGGGCAAGGCAACGGGTAACCGTGCTGACGAGGTCCTGTTCATCGATGGCAGGCACATTTTCCATCAGGTGACCCGTGCCCACCGTCATTTCACGCCAGACCAAGTTGAGTTCATCGGCAACATCGTGCGTATGTGGCGTGGGCAAAAGGAGGAGCTTGAAGCGGGCAGCGGGCCGAAGATGACCGAGACCTTCGGCAACGACGGCTACAAGAACGTCCGAGGGCTCTGTAGGGTCGCTTCACGCGCCGAAATCGAAGCGCAGGACTGGAGCCTGAACCCTGGGCGTTATGTGGGTGTAGCAGCAGGCGAACAGCAGAATGATGAGGACTTCAAGCTCAAGCTGGAGGCGCTGCAGGAAGAACTTGACGTATTGAACGTCGACGCAGCAAGACTCCAGACGGTCATCGAACGGAATGTCGCAGAGGTTTTGGCCACATGAAATGGCGTCAGTGTCAGCTTGGTGACGCTCTCACTCTCCAACGTGGTTTTGACCTTCCCAACGGTTCTAGGAGTGCCGGTTCGATCCCCGTAGTGTCATCGGCGGGACGCACCGGCACTCATGATGTAGCCAAAGTATCCGGCCCAGGTGTAGTTATAGGCCGATATGGGACGCTTGGCCAAGTTCATTACGTAACTGAGGATTTCTGGCCACTGAATACTACGCTATGGGTGAAGGACTTTAAGGGCAATCTGCCTCTTTTTTGCGCTTACCTTCTCCGCACACTTGCCATTGCTGAAACCTCAGGGGCGGCTGCAGTGCCGGGAGTAAATCGGAACGTTCTTCACGGACTTCCAATCAACTTGCCCCCCCTCG
>Ga0105050_10002072_pt1 | contig 29232 bp, 30 predicted proteins | sample FRY01_FD_78088 | JGI IMG/M metagenome (GOLD analysis project Ga0105050, IMG submission 78088) | Freshwater microbial communities from Lake Fryxell liftoff mats and glacier meltwater in Antarctica - FRY-01 | ecosystem: Environmental > Aquatic > Freshwater > Ice > Glacier meltwater ...
AGCCTGCGCTGGAACATGGGGTCACCACCGTGGTGCCCGGCAATTGTTCGTTGTCACTGGCGCCGCTGAAGGCCAAACACCGGATGAAACTGGTTGGCATGTTCAACCAGATCGAAGAAATGCCGAAGATTGCCTTCGAGACCGGTGTGGAGTGGAACTGGGAGACGTTTGAAGAGTACGTGGCGCGCATTCGCCAGGGTCTGGCCATCAACGTAGCCCCGCTGGTCGGCCACAGTCTGTTACGCCTGTGGGTGATGGATGATGCTTCCATGCAGCGCACCGCTACCCCGAACGAACTCAAGCAGATGCAGGATCTGCTCTACAAGTGTCTGGACGCCGGTGCGGTGGGATTATCGACCAGCTTTGTCGACATGGACGAAACCCTGCAGCCGGTTCCCAGCCGTTACGCGGATCAGGTTGAACTGGAAGCCTTGTGTGAAGTGCTCGCCAAATATGGCCGTATCCTGCAGATCGTCCCGGAATTCTATGACGCGGACCTGACCATTGCGCGGGTTGACCAGCTGGCTGAGCTGTCGCTCAAGTTCGGCATTCCAACAACGTTCTCTCCCTTGTTTGTGAGTGCTGACAACAGCAACGGCGTAGACCGTGTGATGCAACGTGTGGATGAGCAGTTTGCCCGCGGCGCGCGCGTGTGGCCGCAAGTCCAGACGCGTCCCATCGACATCAGTTTCTGTTTTGCTGTCCCCAGCCTGCTCTTCATTCGCTTTCCGAGCTGGTATCGCGTGATGCGCTTTGGTACCCCTGCGGACATTGTTGGCACCTTTCGCGATACCGAACAGCGTCAGAAGATGATCGCTGAAGCAGCCATGCTGAACGGGCTATGGCCAAGGATCGTACTGCGTCAGGTCAGGAGTGAAGAGAACCAACCGTATGTTGGCAAAACGCTGGCGGAAATAGCTGTGCTCCGGAACACGACGCCTGTGGATGCGATGATCGACATCTCGCTGGAAGAAGATCTCGATGCCCACTTTCTTGCCGCCAACATGGGTCACAACGATGATGATCGGGTGGGGCACCTGCTCGCCCACCCACGGGTACATGTGGGTGCCAGCGATGGTGGTGCACATATTCTTTCGTTTTCGACCTACGGTGATACCGGCTTCCTGTTCAGCCAGTACGTGCGCAAGACCGGCAGCCTGACGCTTGAAGGCGCGGTGAAGAAGATCACCAGCGAGACCGCCAATATCTGGGGGCTGCAGGATCGTGGGTTGTTGCAAAAAGGGTATGTCGCCGACATCGCCGTGTTTGATGCCGCGCTGATCGACCGTGGTGTTGAGTACTACACCCAGGACGTTCCCGGCGACGGCTCCCGTTATGTGCGTGATGCGGTGGGCGTGCACTCCGTAATCGTGGGCGGCAAGATCGCCTGGAGTCAAGAGAGTGGTTACGGCAACGAAGCACAGGGCGAAATTCTGCCGGGAGCAAATCCATGAGCGTTGCGGACATCCGGCAGCGACGGGTCGCCACCAACGGCATCGAACTGAATATCGCCGAGCAGGGTGAAGGGCCGCTGGTTCTCATGCTGCATGGATTTCCGGAGTCCTGGTATTCGTGGCGTCATCAGTTTGCGCCACTCGCCGCGGCCGGATTTCATGCGGTTGCGCCTGACATGCGCGGTTACGGCAAGAGCGACAAACCCCATGCCATCGATGCGTACAACCAGTTACAGGTGGTGAACGACATCGTCGGTCTGATTCCTGCACTGGGCTACCAGACCGCGATTGTCTTCGGTCATGACTGGGGTGCGCCGACGGCGTGGAGTTGTGCGCTCTCCCATCCTGACAAGTTCACGGCAGTTGGCGTCTTGTCGGTACCTTTCAGCCCGCGATCGCCGGTTCAGCCGATGCCGATGATGCGCGAGATCTTCAAGGGCCAGTTTTTCTATCAGCTTTACTTCCAGGAACCCGGCGTTGCGGAAGCGGAGTTCGAGAAGGATATTCGCACGGCGCTGCGCAAGTTTCTCTATCTGGGCGCGGGCGAAGCGGACTTGTCAGGGTTGACCGGCAAAGGTCCGAACGATGACCTGCTCACCAGCCTGCCTAATCCGGCTGTGTTGCCCAAATGGCTGACGGCAGCCGATCTCGACTTTTATACCGCTGAATTCACACGTTCTGGCATGCGTGGACCGCTCAACTACTACCGCAACCACGATCTGACCTGGGAGCTGACCGCCGGTGCGCCTGAGCAGATTCGTCAGCCCGCCATGTTTGTGGCAGGTGAACGTGACGGGGTAGTGGTGATGGCCGCTGAAGCGCTGAAGAAGATGCCGGAACGGGTCACTGATCTGCGAATCAATCGCTTGATTCCAGGCATCGGTCACTGGACTCAACAGGAGGCCCCTGGAATCGTCAATGAGGAAATGCTGCGATTCCTGAACATGGTGTCGAAGTAGGCAGCCGAATCTGGGTAGCTGAGAGAGCTGAGAGAGCTGAGCGAAAAGAGAAAAAGCAGCGGAGAGCAGCGAGTAGAGATTGGAGAGGCGCGATTGTGACTGAACAGGTGCTTGTGGTGGGTAGTGGCATTGCCGGCATGTGTACGTCCCTCGCGCTGGCACGCAAGGGTTTCGCTGTCACGATGCTGGAGCGTGATTCGGCGCCGCCGGAAGGTGATGCGGACAAGGCGTTTTTCGAGTGGTCGCGTCGGGGCGCGTCGCAATTCCGGCATCCCCACGCATTCCTCGGACTGATGTGCAGCCTGTTGCAGGAGAACTATCCCGATTTGCTGCAGGCGTTTTATGCGGCAGGCGCAAGACGAGTCGATTTCAAGGACATGCTGTCACCGGAGCTGAGTCAGCAGTATCAGCCTCAGCCGGGTGACGAAAAACTGTTTGTGCTGCTCTGTCGTCGCGCCACCATTGAAACCGTACTGCGCCGCTTTGTGTCGTCCTTTCCCGGTGTCCGTATGCTCAATGAGGTGCACATCGATGGATTGATCACCGAAGCGCGCAATGGACAACTCGTGGCGCGCGGGGTGAAGGTGAGGAAGGATTGTGTCGAACGGTTTGGCGAGGTGATCACCGCCGATGTCGTTGTTGATGCAAGTGGCCGCACCACGAAGTTTCCTCGTTGGCTGGCACAGACAGGCGTACAGGTGAACGAGGAAAACGAAGACGCCGAGATTGTCTATTACACGCGACACTACAAGCTGAAACCGGGTGTGACGGAGCCGCCACGCGGGGGAAAGGACCGTTCCGCGGGTGATCTTGGCTACATCAAGTTCGGGGTATTCCCCGGCGACAACGGCAATTTTGCGCTGATCGTCTGTGTACACACCTCGGAAACGCAGATCCGGGAAGCGATCAAGGATGGCGATACCTTCGACGCGATCTGCCGCAGTATTCCTGGTTTGTTGCCGTGGGTTGCGAAGGACGTCTCTGAGCCGACCACGGGTTCATTCGGCATCGGTGACATACGTGCCGTCTGGCGACACTTCGTGCGCGACGGCAAGCCACTCGCGCACAACTTCTTCGCTGTCGGTGATGCCTCAGTGCGAACGAACCCGCTTTATGGGCGAGGTTGCAGCACCAGCATCCTGCATGCCCATCTGCTCGCCGATGTGCTGGCCGCAGAGGTTGATCCGGGCAAGAGAGCGCTTGCCTTCAATGAGCGCACCGAAACTGAATTGCGCCCAATCTACACGGCCAGTCTGCGTGAGGACAAAAACGGCATCCGGCGGGCTATTGCCAGCCGCGAAGGCAAGCCTGTGGATGAAGCCAAAGGCGCGGTCAGGAAGTGGCTGGAGCTGGCTTTTGGCGATGCGCTGGCTGCCGCTGTCCGCTACAACATGCATGTCATGCGGGGCATGATGCGGACGTTCAATCTCATCGAAAAGCCTGGTGCATTCCTCAAGGATCGCAAAACCCAGTTCATTGTCCTGCTGTACATGCTGCGTGGAAGGTCACGCAATGCCGCCTCACGGGTAGTCCGCGGCCCGACGCGTGAAGACACGCTGGGCCTCATTGCTGGTGAACGAGGGGTGTGAACGGCGATTCGAGAGAATAGTCGCGTCATCAGTGATTTTGGGCCAGCATTGCCAGGTATCGCGCAATCGACCCATTGCAACGACTTGTTGTTCAAACGGAGTTTCCCATGTCCGCAGTCCTGGAACGCAAAGCTGGCATCTCAGACACAGAGTGGCAAACACGCTGCGATCTGGCGCTTTTGTATCGCGTGGTGGATCACCTCGGCTGGACCGATCTCATCAATACGCACATGTCGGCGCGCATTCCTGGCGAGCCTGCACATTTCCTGATCAACAGTTACGGTGAGATGTTTGATGAGGTGACGGCGTCAAGCCTCGTGAAGATGGATCTGGATGGCAACGTGCTGGATGGCAGTGGCAAGTTCAACAGCGCGGGCTTCACCATTCACAGTGGTGTTTACAAAGGCCGCTCGGATGCCAACTGTGTCATGCACACGCATACCCGCGCGGGCGCGGCCTTGTCACTGATCAACCACGGGTTGCGCCCCATCAGCCAGGACGCCCTGCAGATTCTCTCTGAAGTTGCCTATCACCCCTACGGGCCGCCGGCGACGCAGGAAGAGTGCGACACCCTGGCGCGTAACTGCCAGAACGGCAGTTGTCTGGTGCTGCTGAACCACGGACTGCTCACCCTCGCCCCAACCATACACGGTGCGTTTTTCAGGATGTGGAACCTCGAGCGCGCGTGTGAGCTGGAAGTGATGGCCCGCACCATGGGTGTGGAGCCGATAATGATCGAACCCCGTATCGTCGAGATGTTTGCCAGACATGTTGGACGCGGCATCAACTCCGAAAAATGGGGGCTTAACGAGTTCAACGCCATCGTGCGCAAGATCGATCGTCTGGGTGTCGACTGCCGTCGCTGATCAGGTGGTCCCAGCGACACGGATGCACTGGCCGGTAACCCACTGCGCCGCCGGTGAGCACAGGTAGAGGACAGCCGCGCCGAGATCTTCCGGTAAACCCAGCCGACCGGCAGGCAGATTAAGCATCTTCTGCAGGTCCGGCAGTTCGTTGTGACCGATGTTCATCGCCGCCATCATCACTTCGGTGGGTACAAATCCTGGCAGGACGGCATTGACCCGAACTTTTGGACCGAGTTCGTGGGCCAGCGTTCGAGTCAGCATGTTCACGCCAGCTTTTGCCGCGCTGTAATGGCCACTGCCCTTGAACACATCTTCCGCCGCAATCGAGGAGATGTTGACGATGCGGCCACCCTCTGCCATGTGCCGCATGGCAGCCCGTACCGAGTGAAAAATCGCCGAGAGATTCAGGGCGATCGTCGCATCCCATTCTTCGACCGGCAATTCGATCATGGGTTTCTGGATGGGCGATCCGCCGGCGTTGTTGACCCAGATGTCGAGTCTGCCAAAGGCGCTCACAGCCTGGTCTGCCAGGGCATTGAGTGCCGTTGGCTGCGTGACGTCGGTCGCAACCGCAATGGCTCGTCCGCCTGCGGCCCTGATTTCGTCGGCAACTTTTTCGATCTCTGCCACACGGCGGGCGGCGCAGACGACCGACGCACCCGCGCCGGCCAGTACCCTGGCAATGCCTTCGCCGATACCGCGGCCAGCACCCGTTACGACGGCGACATCACCATCCAGTCTGAAGGAAGGGTTCATGCATTTGGACCTGTGTTGATGAGTATGTCAGCCCGTGACCTCGACGCCCATACGCCGGAACAGCGGGTGGGCCGGAGATCTCGGTTTGGCCGGGGCCAGCTCGGGATGCATGACGGCCGAACCCTGGGCGAACTGATGATCAATGTGCCAGTCGAGTTTGTAGATCCGGCGAGCGATCTTCCAGACCGACTGCCGTCGTTCCCAGATGTCGAAATAACGACCACCAAAGACGTTGGTCTTGCCGTCGTGGCTACGCCCGCCGGCAATTCCGTACACCTCGACGTAGGCTCGACTGTCGCTTTCGAATTCGATCTGTGGCGCGGCGCACAGGTGGAACGTGGTTTCGCCGCTGGCTTCGATTTCCATCAGCACGGGTTTGTAATCTTTCCAGTTGCCGATGAAAAATCCAAAATCGACATGAGCATCGTCGTAAAACACTTCATCCATGAGCGAACCATCAAGCCACTCCTGACCGCGCCCGTAGCGGGTGATCTGCTGCAGGATCTGCTCACGTGATTGCATTCGCTCAACCTCGGCCCGAAGCGCCTTCAGTTCAGCCATCAGGCTCGTCATCTCGTCGGTCATTGTGGTCTCCGGTCAAAAAAAGTCAGGTGCGCTCCGCCAGCGCTGCCAGCCGATCCAGAATCGCGGGGTCGTGTGGCGGTGGAATATAGAAGATCATCAGGTCAAGACCTGCTGCCCGAAATGCCTGGATCTGCTCCGGAAGTGCATCCAGACGATCTGGATTCACCGGCTGATGAATGCTCGTCATGATGGACGCCGGATCGCGCCCGGCAGCCCGGCACTGGCGGTGCAGTTCGGCGCGCTTGCTGATGAATCCATCCAGGTCGAAAGCGGCGTAATTCCAGTGTGATGCGTACTTCACGACGTTAGGCAGCGTTCGTGTTTCCCCGTTGCCACCGATGCACCAGCGTGGCAGCGGTTGCTGCAGGGGTTTTGGATTGCAGCGTGCGTTGGTCAGCGTGAAGTACTTGCCACTGAAGGTTGTCGTTTCCTGGGTCAGCAGCCCGTGAATCACGGCGCAGGCTTCATCAAAACGGTCGAAGCGCTCCGTCAGTGAACCGAGGTGAATACCGTACGCGTCACACTCCTCCTGGTTCCAGGCAGCGCCCAGACCCAGTTCGAGTCGACCATTGGCGATGATATCGAGGCTCGCGATCATGTTGGCGAGCACTGCCGGATGCCGGTAGACCACACCACTGACCATGCAGCCGATGCGAATCCGCCGGGTGGCCTGGGCCAGTGCCGTCAGCGTGATCCATGCTTCCATGCACGGGCCGGAAGTGTCGGGCACATTGATCGGATAGAAGTGATCGAAGTTCCAGGCTGATTCGAAGATGGGCATCGCGTCCGCACGCTGCCACATGGCCAGCATGTCAGCCCATGTGGTGTACTGCGGAGCGGTTTTGATGGCAAATCGCATGTCCGGCCAGCTCCTCGATCAGCGTGTGCTTGCGGCCGCGGCGGCGGCCTGGACGAAGGCCGTTCGGGCCTGACTGTATTGCGCGCCGGTCGCCACCGGCCATGCGCTGTTGATCGCGATCACGAGTCGCTGCTGCGGGTCGATATGAATCATCTGGCCAAAAATGCCGCGCGCCGAATAACTGCTGCCACCGGTCCACCAGAAATAGCCGTAACCCATTGTGTCGTCTTCAACACTGACCGGCAGATGCGCGCGTGTTGCATCCGTTACCCAGCCAGCTGGTGTCACACCCGCGCCATCCTCCAGCATGAACAGGCCGATGCGGGCGTAGTCACGCAGGGTCATGTTCACACAGCATCCACCCCGTTCATGGCCGGATGAATCGGTCATCCAGACCGCGTCCTGTTCCATGCCGTAACCAGCCCAGATCTTCTTCGACAGATACCCGGAGATCGGCATGCCCACAGCCCGCGACAACACGTAGCCGGCAAGGTCGGTCTCGCCGGTCGAGTAGTGGAACGTCTCACCGGCTGGACGCTCGCGTTCCAGTCGACGCATGTAACCCAGTATCGGCGATGCCTCGCCTTCGAACTGCACCACGCCTGCACGCGCCACATCCGACGCCGGATCCGTGTAGTCTTCATTCCACTTCACGCCCGAGCTCATGGTCAGCAGCTGACGAATGGTGACGTCAGCGTAGACCGAGCCTTTCATTTCGCTGACGTACTGATCAACGGTGTCGTCGAGACTGCCAATGAAGCCGTCCTTGATCGCAGCACCGATCAGGGTTGAGGTGAGCGACTTGGTCACGGAAAACGAGATCCACCGATCCTCGGGCTTGCGGCCCAGGCCATATCGCTCGAGCAGGACTTTGCCATCCTTGACCACGATGATGCCGGAGACCCGGTTTTTCTCCATGTAGCTGTCGGTGGTGTACGGCACGCCCTGATGTTTGAAGCGGACGTCCAGTTCGGGACCGCCTGCTGCAGGCAGTGGCTTGACCGTGCTGCCACGCTGGACGGTGCGCACGAGTTGCGGCATCACTTGGTGCAAGGTTCGGAAACCAACCTCGGTTTCAGCCGGGGTCCAGAACAGGATGTTCTGGTTGGTTGGCAAACTTTGAGACGATACTTCGGCAGACACAGCCGACGGCGGCGTCGATCCTGCGTCAGTGGCTTCAGGTGTTGACGTACAGGCTGCCAACAGCAGCCATCCGGCCACCAACCAATAACGTGTGGTCACGTGAGTTCCCCCTCAGTTTTTTCCCCAGACAGTCGGACACGGTAAGGAAAGGTTGTGCTCCAGGCAAGCCTGTGTCAGCCGTGCAAAAAATCTTCGCGTTGATCCTTGGTAGACTCCGGCTGACTCGCCAGGCCAACGGGAAACGATGATGGGTAAAAAGCGGAAGGTTGTTGTGCTGGGAACCGGCGGCTCAGGATTGACTGCAGCCATTGCCGCGCATGATGCCGGTGCCAGGGTCAGAGTCTTCGAAAAGGCAGACAAGGTTGGTGGGACAACCGCCTGGTCGGGTGGCATGGTGTGGATTCCGAACAACCATCTGGAACAGGCGCTGGGTGTGCAGGATAGCCGCCAGGAGGCGATCACTTACCTGATGTCCCTGTCACATGGCCTCATCGAGCAGCACATGGCCGAAGCCTTCATCGATGCCGGGCCGATCATGGTGAGGCATCTGTGCGATCACACGCCGGTGCAATTCAGAACGATCGGGAACTTTCCGGATTACCACGCAGAATTCCCAGGCGGCAAGACCGGCGGTGGGCGCTCCCTCGACACGCCGCCGTTTTCTTTCCAGGAACTCGGCAAATGGGAACATCGTGTGACACCGTCGCCCTACTACGCTGACCCCCGTCTGGCGGTCTATGACACACCACTCGGTCAAGCCGTACCAGCACCGTTAGCTGCCGAAGAACTTGAGCGACGCAGTGTCCATCACGAGCGGGCCAGTGGTCAGGCGTTGATCGGCCGACTGCTGCGTGGTTGTCTGGATCGTGGTATCGAACCGGATACCAGCGCGCGCGCGCTGGATCTGATCATTCGCAAAGGCCGGGTGCGTGGAGTGGTCATCGAATCGAAAAAAGGTGTTCGCAAGGTCGAGTGTGATGCCGTGATCCTCGCAACCGGTGGCTTCGAGTGGAGCGAGGAGTTCACTCGCGCCTTTCTGCGTGGTCCCATGACCCACCCGGTTTCCATCAGTACCAACACCGGTGATGGCCTGAAGATGGCCATGCGGGCTGGTGCCATGCTCGGCAACATGCGTGAAGCGTGGTGGATGCCTGTCGCCGAAGTGCCGAGAGAGGAAGTTTCTACCGGTGTCACGCTGATCGCCGGTATTCGTTCCCTGCCACGCTGCATCATGGTGAATCGAAAAGGCAAACGCTTCACCAATGAATCCGCGAACTACAACGCAATTGGTGCTGCCTTTCACGATCAGGACGTCTCCGCGTTCGACTATGCCAATCTCCCGTGCTGGATGATTCTCGATAAAGGTTACATTGATCGTTACGGTTTTCCGATTACCGGTGGCAAGCCCGGCGAGGCTCCCCCTCAGTGGGTGACAAGTGCACCAACCGTGGCGGGGCTTGCCGGCAAGTTAGGCGTTCCAGCGGATCAACTGGAAGCCACAGTCGGTCGCTGGAATACGCAGGTTGCTGCTGGTCGCGATGACGATTTTGGTCGTGGCGAAGCGGCGCATGACCAATGGTGGGGAGATGCACAGCTGCGTGGCAGCACCCAAGCCTCGCTGGGCGCGATCGATCAGGGGCCGTATTTCGCAGTTGAAGTGAAGAGTGGGGCTCTGGGCACCAAAGGTGGGCCAAAAACCGATGTGAATGCCAACGTGCTGGATGTGGATGGCCAGCCGATCGAGGGTCTTTATGCGGCGGGCAATGTCATGGCGTCGCCCATGGGCATGACGTATGGCGGTGCTGGTGGCACGATTGCTCCGGGCATGGTCTTCGGTTTTCTGGCTGGCCGGCATGCATCAGGAAAGCCGGTATTCGATTGACCGCAACCGCAACACAGTGAATCAGGCGGCTGGAAGGTTCAGGCAGGCCTCGACTTCCAGCAGCAGTTCAGGTCGACAGATGTCTGCCTGGATGACATTGAACAAACCTGATTCGGGGGCGAGCCTGTGCCTCGCCTGGTTCCGGACAACGTTCCAGTCGCTCGGGTTACGCAGGTACATGCGCACCGATGCAGCTGCCCCCCTGATCGCGTGGGTGGCGGTGTCTTCACTGGCAGAAACACTGGCGCGCACGACCAGATCGATGTTGTCACAAGCCAGCGCCAGCTGGGCGGCTGGGTCGCCTTCATGCATCGACTCACTCTGGCGGATGCTCGCCGTGCCTGACACGTATAACGCTCGCGGAGCAGACTCGACCAGGCTGCCACGTGCAAAACTTGGTGAGCGTGGGCCGTATCGGGGTGGGTATCGATAGGCCGGGATCTGCTGGGGATTTTCGATGGGTCTCATCGACGCCGCAGTGCACAGCATCACTACAGTGAGTTGATTGTCCGGTGTGCCCACAGCGGAGGCTGCCGGCAGCCGCGAGTTGTCGTTGCCTTCCGACCACGGCGCAAGGGCTTCTGCACGCCCGAGACAGAACAGCTTGTAGTTGTCCAGTTCACCACAGGCCTCGTTGATACCGGGAATGAAGTTCCAGAATCGACTCGGGTTGAGCCCCGACAACCCGTTCAGCAACTGTTGATAGATATCGCAAGCCGACTCCACCATCGAGCGCTGACTGACCGGCCGATGCACAACGGCCAGCGCATGGCTTTCGTTTCGCCACCAATGAACACCCTCGGACGAACGGCCCGCAAATGTCATGACTGGCAGCCGCCACTGCTCGAACCCTGGTCCGTCCAGCACGGCATGGGGCAATTCCAGTATGGCTTCTGCCGCAGAAGCCACCAGTCGGGTAGAGGTGCTGCCAAAACGAAAAGTCAACTGCAATGCAGTGGCCTCGTGAACCTGATAACGACGCACGACGCTGTCACGACAGAATAGTCTCGTCAGTGAATTGAACACGCGTATTGCGCCATCGTTTCCACCATGCCCGCAACGACTCGGGCAGACGCTTCAGGCGGAACAGCAAGTAGAGCATCTTGAAAATTCGCAGACGCGACCGGATCAGGGGTGAACCGTCGCCATCACCAACCAGCATGGCAATGACCGCCTGCTCGACCTGCCAGTCATTGCGTGGGCCGCGAAACAGTTCGCGCATGGTCGGGGTGGTAAACCGGTAAATGAACCAGGAGAACGAGTAGATCTTGCGTTCGACCATCTTGTGGTAACTGCGGCACTCTCGGGCATAGGCTTCGTACTCTCCGTTCAACCAGGCATCAACCGCGGGTGTACAGCGCTGCCCACTGTTCATGGCGAGAAAAACGCCGCTGGAGAACACCGGGTCAATGAAGGCGTAGGCATCACCGACCAGCAGGAAACCATCACCCCAGATCTTTTCGGAACGGTAGGAGTAGTTGCCGGTTGCATTGATCGGCGATACCGCCACGGCATCTTTTACTCGCGCCTGTGCATCCGGAATCTGGGCGAGGGTATTGCGCAGGAAAGTCTCGAGATCGACGTCACGCGTGCGCAGGTACGCAGGCCAGCAGACCGCGCCGATGCTCATGACCCCGTCGCGCAGCGGGATCATCCAGACCCAGCCCTGTTCAAACCAGTACACGCTGATATTGCCTTCCAGCGCACCTTCCCGTCGAACCACGTGGGTGAAATGACCGAACACTGCGGCGCTGGCGTGGCTCGGGTTTTTTTTGCGCCAACCCTGTCTGCGGGCAAGAAAACCATCGCGGCCACTGGCATCGATGACAAAGCGGGCGGTGACCTCCGCGAATTCACCCGCCGCATTGCGGAACCGGACCTGGTGCCCTTTGGCGACCGGGGTGACCGCTGTCACCTGGTGTTTCTGGCGTGCATCAACACCGAAGCGTTTGCAGTTTTCGAACAGGATGTGGTCGAATTCCGAGCGCTTCACCTGCCAGGCATGGTCCGGTGTATCCCCCAGCGCCCGTGCAAATGGGAAAGGCTGCACCTGGGAGTCTGCGACGGTGAAATCTGCGCCGGGTTTGTAGACGCCGATGGCTTCGACCTGTGCCAGAACACCCAATCGCTCGAGAATGGGCAGGTTGCTCGGCAACAGCGATTCACCGATGTGGAAACGGGGGTGTTCGTCCTTCTCCAGGAGGAGAACGGATCGGTCCTGTTCCGCCAGAAAGGAAGCTGCCGTGGTACCGGACGGTCCACCGCCGATAACTACTACATCCACAGTCGACTGCATGATCTGTCCGTGAATTATCCGATTGTCCTGTGATCGTGGTCTCTGCGCATTGAAATGGCCGGGGGCATCTTGGACAATCCCGGCCTCACCACAGTCTAGCCAAGTCGATGGGCCAAACACCAGAACAGGGAGAAATCGCGACACTGATTGTCGAGGTACTCAACCTCACCGACGTCAGTGCAGCGGATATCGATCCAGAGGCAATCCTGTTTGAGGATTCCGGCCTCGGACTTGACTCGATCGATGCGCTTGAGATTGCCGTCGCCATAGCCGAACGTTACAACGTGCATATCTCCGCCGAGGACGAAGCAACACGCGAGATCTTCGCCACCCTGGCCAATCTCACCGCCCATGTGCAGCAGGAGTCGGGCGTCCGTCTCGGCGCTGCATGACTCCCCGCCCGCTGCTGGCAAGGCCCGCGGGCGAGACTCTGGCGCGTGTACCCGTGCAGGATGGGTACCGGCAGATCAGCGTCGGTCAGTTCTGTGCCGATATCGCTCACGTCGCCAACCAGTTGCCCGCTGGGCTGCACGTCGTCAACCTGTGTCAAAGCCGTTATACCTTCATGGTGGTGTTCTTCGCCGTCATCACGCGCTCGCAGATCAACCTGCTGCCTGGCAAGCGGGATGGCGAAACCGCAGCACGCCTCAGGACTGAATATCCACGTACTACCGTAGTCAGCGATCAGCCGCTGGCACAGAGCCGTGTCGAAGCAGACCTGATCCTTGCGCTTGATCCGGGTTCACATGGGGAAGCCGGTACCTTTGCTCCAGCGCCGGAGGCGGTGGTTGCCATCGTATTCACCTCCGGCAGCACGGGCGAGCCACAATCACACACCAAGACCTGGGCCATGTTGGGTGAATGGCGGGAAGTCCACTGGCGCTATGTGGCGCACCCGCCAGCTGCCCCTATTCTGCTGGTGGCGACGGTTCCACCGTGGCACATGTATGGCCTGGAATGGACGATGCTGCTGCCAACGATCGCGCCGTTGATCGTGCACTGTGGGCCGGATTTTTTTCCCCGTGATGTAACCTCTGCCATCAACGAATTTGCCGGTTCGTGCATGTTCGTCACCACACCCCTTCACCTGCGGGCATTGACCCGGGCGCCGGCACCAGGTCGACCCATCGACCTGGTTGTCAGCGCCACGGCGCCGCTTGAACAGTCGCTGGTGTTAGCTGCAGAAACGCATTTGCGGTCGACCGTGCTGGAGATTTATGGCTGCAGCGAGGTGGGGTCACTGGCTTACAGGCTGCCGCGACACGAAGCCAACTGGTGTTTTTTCGACTGCTTTGAACTGCGGTTCACCGAAAGTGTGGTTGAAGTGCAGCACGCTTACCTGAAAGCACCGGTTGCGTTGGCTGATTTGTTTTCGTTGACCGAAGACGGGCGTTACGAACTGCTTGGTCGCACTACGGATGTGGTCAAGGTAGGCGGCAAGCGGGAGTCGCTGGCCCGTTTGAACGGCTTGCTGACCGGCATCGACGGCGTGGTCGACGGCGCTTTTTATCTGCCGGAGACTCATGATTTGCCAGCCACCGGCCGTCTGGGTGCGGTGGTGGTGGCGCCAGATCTGAGTGATCGGCAACTACGGGACGCACTGGCCCAATGTATCGACCCGGTCTTTCTGCCGCGGCCGTTGTTCAGAGCGGTTGCACTGCCTCGCGATGCCACCAGCAAACTGCAGCATGCCGCGCTGACGGAACTGCTCGCGGGCTTCGGTGGGCCATCAGGATGACCGGATCAGGTGCGGACTGGCAGTCGCGACCGGAGGCCGGCACCACGCTGGGTCTGCGTTTCCTGCTCTGGGTCGCCCGGCATCTCGGTCGAGGGGTACTGCATGCACTGCTGTGGCCTGTCAGTGCGTATTTCCTGATCCGGCGTGGGCCTGAACGCAGAGCTTCGCTGGATTACCTCGGCAGGGTCCTCGGTCGACCGGCAACCTGGTTCGACAGTCTGCGACATTTCCATCGTTTTGCAGCCGTCGCCGGAGACCGGGTCTATTTTCTGGTGGGCGAAGGGCATCGCATCCCCGTCACTTTTGTCCTCGATCCTGAATTTGATGAAGTCCTGCGCAACAACAAGTCAGGCATTGTCCTGGCAGCACACTTTGGTTCTTTCGAAGCCGCCCGGGTTCTGGGTCCACAACTCGGGGGAGTTCGCCTGCGGATCATTCTCGACAAGGCGGTGAACGCGAGGTTCATGTCGATCATCGAAGAGGTGGAACCCGGGTTTGCACAGCTGATCATTGATGCGAGCAAAGACCCGGTGGCGTTGGGGCTGGCGATCGGGGACGCCTTGAAACAAGGCGACTGGGTCGGCTTTCTCGCTGACCGGCGTCGTGCCGGAGACCGAACCTCACCCCACTCGTTTCTCGGTCGAACTGCCTGGTTTCCACAGGGCCCGTTTCTGATTGCCAGTGTTTTCCGCGTACCCATTCTCTGCGTGTTTTGCCGGCTCTCGGATTCAGGTTATGAAATACACACTGAAGTGCTGCGACCGGAATTCAATGTCGATCGGCGTGATCGCAAGGCCGCGATCGATCTGGCGATGGCGGACTATGTGCGTCGTCTGGAGCGACACGTAACGGCGTCGCCTTATGCATGGTTCAACCTGTTTGATTTCTGGGCGCCACCGGAGTCCGATCAGACGACACGTCGCCCCGAGTAACCCTGCGGTTCAGGCAAAAGCCGGATGATCGGCCAGGTTCGCAAGCGGGGGTACACGCTCACCCGCCTGTATTTTCACGACCCAGCGAGTGAGTTCAGTGGCCATGAGTTCAAGTGTGTCAACGTCGGCGTCCAGTTCATCCCGGGCGTGCACCGAGTCGCCGCGCAGCAGCGCATCTTTCATCCGATGGAAAAGTGGTATCGAGTGGTAGTCATGAAAGCCTGACTCACCACCCACCCGCATGCCACGTCCGGCAGCGCCTTTGAGCTGTCGTTGTAACCGGCTGTTCAACGCTGCTGCACGCAGGAGCGGTGGTTGTGCAGAGGCCATGAACGCAGGGTCCGTGTAACGGCCGGTAAAAAAGAGCTTCGAGAGGACTGCCCAGTAATACGTGAAGTCCCAGAGTGTCTTGATGACCATAAGGTCACGATGGCCCATGCACGGATACAGGCCGCGGTAGATCGAAATGGTGTTGGTGAAAAACCCCATGAAGTGGCGCTGGTATTGCGCGTATCGTTCGTCTGGTGCTTCGGTCGCAATCAACTCGGTGATGAAGCCGTTGGCAAGGGCAATGAAATCGCTGCCCGGCGAGTAGAACGGATCGGAGAAAGGACCTGCGTCGCCGGTCATCATCCAGCCGTCGCTGGACATCACCTGCTGGCTGCCGATGGCGTAGTTCTTCAGCACGTGAAAATCCAGTACGGCCCGTGAGCCGACCACCGCTGCGACGAGTGGATGTTCGCTGGCCAGCCAGCGCATGAATCGTTCGTGTGTATTCACCGTCTCCAGTGCGAGCAGCATCGGATCAAAGACTACCCCGACACTGGTCGTGCCAGAGGCAAGCGGGATCAGCCAGACCCAGTAACCGGGTCCGGTGAAGTGATTGGTGCTCAGTCGACGCGGGGAACCGTGACATCGTGCCAGCCACTCCTGGTTCTGGCTCCAGCTGTCGACATCGAGACTGCCTTCCACCCGAAACCAGACAGCATGGTTGTCGTGGTGGAGTTCCTTTTTCAGGACCCCTTGTGTGCGCAGCCAGGCGCGACGTCCACTGGCATCGACCAGATAGCGGGCCTGGATGGTCTGCTCGCTATCGTCACTGCGCACGGTCACGCAATGCTGTCCGGCTGAAAGTTTGATGTTCCGGATGGTGGTCTGATCGAACAGTCCAATGCCCTGGGCACGACATTCAGCGGCAAGGTGATTTTCGAAGCGACCACGATCGATCTGAAAGGTGGGTATGGGCAGAACCGTGCTCGGACCCACTTCGTCATAACGCGACACATCATCGGTGATGGCCTGTTTACCGCGGAAAAACAGCCGCAAACCGAACTTGGGCAGTTGCTGCTGGCGCATGTGATCGCGCAGACCCAGCATCTCGGAAAAATAGTGGGAGGCGATTTCGACCGTGGATTCGCCAACCTTGTGCGCCGCTTCGACAACCGGATAGCGCCTGTGTTCGACCAGCGTGATCGACAGATCGGGCTTGCGTTGATGCAACTGGCGGGCGAGCGAAAGGCCTGCCAGTCCTGCACCGAGGATGCACACATCGGTACGCCGGATTACCGGCTGCCCGGTCATTTGCCTGACTCCCGGCTGAGTTCGATCCACAGATGGCCACTGCGTGGTGTGTCAATGGCCAGTGTGCTTACTTGTTTGAGGCCGCGCTGCAACTGCGCCGATTGATGAGCAAGATCCAATCCGCTTTGCATGGGATGAGCACCGGGCCTGGTTGAGTCACTGCTGCCACTCTTCGGAACGATGTTCATTCTGATGGTCAGCATGGAAGTGCTGCTGACCACGTAGTGCGCAGGCGTCAGCACCATTGCGACGCCCAGGGACACGTCGATCGGCAGCATTTCATGGAAGGGTGATCGTGTTGCAAGATCGTAGCCTACCAGGAGCACGGGTGTGCCAAATGCGACGACCTGACTTGTCGCTTCCAGCAGTCCGGCACCAAAACTGCGGTCGAAGCCACCGACAAATGTACTCGGTGCCCGATTTTGTGCACTGATGCTCCAGTAGCCGGAAGCCGCGTTGTGTACCGAGTTGTGAAACTGGGTGGGAGAGAGCAGTTTTTCGTTCTGAGCGAGCTTGCGGCACATGTAGTCGCTGATTTCAGTATCGGCCAGTGCGGAGGTGAACACCGAAGGGATGGTGCGCTTGTCGACCCCCGCCATCTCACAGGCCTGATGCGCAACCTCGACGGCAAGATTGATGAAATGACCGGCCCGGCGACGTTCGCGTGCGGGAATGGCGACGGGTGCCGGTATGACGTATTCAGCGTGTGGGTCGATGCCGGTGTTCTCAAGCAACGTGCTGAAATGAGTCAGCCCCCTGGTCCAGATCCCAATGCCGGTCAGCTGGATGATCATGCTACGCTGAACACCAGTGAGCAGTTATTGCCACCAAAACCGAAGGAGTTTGACAGCACATGCCGGGTTGGCCGCTCCAGATTGTCGAGCAGCAGGTGGAAGGGTGCTTCGGATTGACGCGTGTTCATGGTGCCAGGCAACAAGCCAGTGCACAGTGCATCCATGGCGATCACGGCTTCGACAATGCCCGCTGCGCCCAATGTGTGGCCGGTCCAGCCTTTGGTGGCGGATAACACCGTTCGCGAGTTGTTGAACATGGCACAGACCTTGCCCTCGATCTCGTCATTGGCACGGGTGCCGGTGCCATGCAGATTGACGTAGTCGATGTCTGTTGTCGCGAGGCCTGCGTCCTTCAGTGCGCGCTCGATGCTCAGTCGGGCACCGAGCCCTTCGGGATGTGCGCTCGACATGTGGTAGGCATCACAGCTTTCGCCAGCACCGCTCAGCCTGATGCCGGTTGCATTGTCATTGCGAGTCAACAACGCAAATCCCGCCGCTTCGCCGAGGCTGATGCCTGTGCGATCCGGCGAGAACGGTCGGCAAGGATCCGGGGACACCAGTTGCAGCGAATGGAATCCGTAGATGATGCTGAGGCAGATTGAATCGGCGCCGCCAACGACCACGGCATCGACCAGATCCTGATCCAGCCATCGCTTTGCCGTGGCAAATACCTTGGCACTGGAGGCGCAGGCAGCACTGACCGTCATGCATGGGCCATCAATGCCCAGGCGCTCGGCGACAAAGACCCCTGGTGCATGCGGACTGTGTACCCTTGGCTGGATGAATGGCGACGTAAACCGGCCTGCAGCGTCCAGCGAGCGATAACCAGACTCGGTGCGATCAATGCTGGAGGTACTGGTACCCATAACCAGTCCCAGGCGACCTGGATCGAGTTGCTGCTGCAGCGCGCCGATGGCGTCTGCAAATCCATCCTGTGCCAGTGCCAGATCGATCATGCGGTTGTTTCGACTGTCCATCTCGGCGGTGACGGCAGTCTCAAGCGCTGCCGGCAGTACACCGAGATAGCAGGGTATGCTGCAGTCTGGCCACTGCGCCTGCGAAAGTCCGCCACGGCCAGACCTCAGTGCGGCCCGCATGGCAACCAGCCCCGTACCCAAGGCGCTGGTCAATGTATAACGATTTACGAATACCACTTTGCGTGTCAGTCTTCAGTTACTGCCTGGTCCGGGCCAGCGGCAGTGACCGATGACCAATGAATGAACCGCCAACACCATGCGAGAAACGCAGGAAAAATGTGAGGAGCCAGTTGCGCACCTGTTTGCACTGCGAGCGTTTCAAGCCCCGGGCGCGAGTCAGTCAGAGGTTACCTAGCGCTTGGTGTTTTGACCAGCCCGGGCACTGGATAGTTTCTGCCTGAGGCGTATCTCCTGATGACCACTGATCTGCATTTGCCACGAATCGAACTGGTTGATCTTCAGTCGCTGAAAGCGCTCGCCTGTCAGACCAGTCCTGACCCATCAATCGGCTGGAGCACTCGACTGCCGGTGACTGCGCAAACGTACAGTGATTGGCACCATGGCCGCGCGCCAGCCGAAGTGCCAGAAATCTGGTGCGCGCACCTAGAGGCCAGTGACAACGCGGCCAGCGCCTGCCTGTGGGTTGATGCCGCGTTGCCGTTGTTTGCGGGCCACTTTCCAGGCAATCCCATTCTGCCAGGCATCGTTCAGATCGAATGGGCAAGAGCGGCGGTTGCGCGGGTGTTTCCCGCGTTTCATGACCAGATTTTTGCGGGGCTGGCCAACATCAAATTCAGGGCACCGGTAAGACCGGCAACCTGGCTGAGGGTTCAGTTGCGTATCGAACCGGCAGCGGTTGAGTTTGTCATTGAATCGACGGGTCGCGTTTGCACACAGGGCAGGCTGTTGTATCGTTTGAAGCCGCATCAATCAACGACCATGGATTAACAAGGAATGACACGCAGGACAGTCTCCGGGCGGAATGTGCGCGGCCGTCTGTGGGAGCAGGGCTGGGCTGACCATGCTGCGCTGCGCGTGGAAGTACCCGTGATGGTTCCGTTTCAGGATGCAGATCCAACCGGTTTTGCCTGGCACGGCAACTATTTCCGCTACTACGACACTGCCCGTGTGGCGTTGCTGGCACGCTTCGAGTTTGGCTATTTCCAGATGGGTGCAGAGCGCCAGATCTGGCCCATCGTCGATACCCGTGTTCGTTACCTGCGCAGTGCAACGTTCAACTCGGCACTGCAGGTATCGGCACAACTCGTGGAATGGGAATACCGCCTCAGGATCTATTACCAGATCCACAGCAGTGATGAAGACCTGATCAACGAAGCCTATACGGTGCAAGTGCCGGTCGAGGCCGCAACGCAAACCATGCTGTTTGGTGTGCCGGTCAGCGTGCAGGAACGGGTGCAGGCACTCATCAACGCAGACAGTGAGAGGTGAGTACTGCCGCACCCATCGAATTGCTGGTACCACATCGATCGCCGATGCTGCTCATCGACTCCGTCGTGCGTAACGATGAGACGGGGTTGTGGGTTTTTGCCCACCTGTCTGCAGACTCGTTGTTTGTCACCGACGATGGCATTTCTAGCGTTATTGGTCTTGAGTTTCTGGCGCAGACTGCGGCTGCGCTTTTCACCTTGCAATCGACCAATCCACCTGTCGCTGTGCGGCAGGGCATGTTGATCGCGTGTTCGCGGCTGGATGCGGACCTACCCTGGTTTGCGGTGGAAGATGGATTGTTGGTGCATGTCCAACCGGCTTCCCGTATGCCGACTGCCGACCAGGGTCGGGGGTTGGTCAAGTTTGTCGGTGACATTCACATCATCCCTCGAGGTGCGCCGCTGCCCACTGTGCTGCCGATACGTGAGCGTGGGGTGGTGCGGGCCGAGTGGTCGGTGTATCTCTGACTTTGGTTGCGAACCTGGATATGACCTTGGCTATCTCCTCCGCATTGGTGAGTGGACTGATCGGGCGTCAGTGTCCGCAGTGGGCTGGACTGCCGATCAAGCCAGTGGTCTCCGCGGGTACTGACAACGCGCTGTTCCAGCTTGGCACCGATTTTTGTGTGCGCATGCCGAAGGCTGAGTGGTCCACGACCCTTATCCGCAAGGAAGCCGAGTGGTTACCGAAGCTGCACCATCAGCTGCCACTCGCCATACCGGAACTCGCCTGGTTGGGAGCCCCTGACAAAACGTTTCCGTGGCCGTGGGCGGTTTATCATTGGCTTGCGGGAAATGATGCGATCTCGCATCCTCCAACGGACACGGTGCAGGCTGCCATCGATCTGGGCGCGTTTGTTCGTGCACTGCACGATCGGGATCCGGAGGCTGGTCCCCGGGCGGGTGCCATCAATTTTTACCGTGGTGTACCCCTGAGCCTGCGTGATACACCCACACGCCAGGGCATTGCCCGGATCAGTGATGAGTTTGACACCCACGCACTGCTTGGTGCCTGGGATACTGCGCTCGCGGTACCACGCTGGGCAGCGCGAGGTGTCTGGGTCCATGGTGATCTGCATGCTGGCAATTTGCTGACGCATAACGGGCGGCTGAGCGCCGTGCTCGACTTTGGCGGGCTTGGTGTTGGTGATCCGGCTGTAGACCTCATGCCCGGCTGGACGCTGTTCAGTGGCGACGCGCGCGAGCGTTTCAGAATTGCGGTTGGTGCTGACGACCATACATGGGGGCGCGCAAGAGGATGGACCCTCTCGGTTGCAGTGGTAGCACTCGCTCATTATCGCGGCAGCAATGAAGCGCTCGCCCAGGCTTCGCGGCGGGCCCTCGAATCGGTGTTGTGAGTGCCGGGTTGCCGAAGGCGGTGTACGCCTGTCCACTGGCGGGTCAGAGGTAGTAGGCGACGAGGTACCCGGACAACAGCAGGGCGATCCATAACCCGGTGGTGCCGATGCGCCACGGACGCGCAAAGACTCCGTCTGCGTCGAACAGCATCTTCGCCGTTGTACGCAGCGCGCGCATCGCTCCTGCCAACGCAGGCGCCGCCGCCTGGCGCGCGTGGTGGACGGTGCGCTCCAGGAGCAGCGCCATCCGGGGTACGAGCACGCGCCAGAGCCAGTCCAGATCCAGCGAGATGGTCAACGTCCGCGCAAGCCACGGCAACAAAAGGAAGAAGGCGAGGCCGGAGAACAGCAGCAGCTGCAGATAGAAGAGAACCTTGCCGGGTTCATAGGCGTCATAGTCGAGAGGGTAAGGCAGCCAGCCGTACAACGTTCCAGGCGCGACGCCCAGCAAGATGCAGATGCTGGCGAAGAACAGCATGGCCGCTGCCATGTTCCAGGGTGCGTCCTTCGGCCGCAGGCCCGAATCGCGCTGGAAGAAAACAAACCAGGGAAACTTGATCCCCGCGTGCAGGAAGACACCAGCGGACGCGGCCGCGAGCAGGAAATAGACCACCGCGAGTCCTTCCCCCTTCGCCGCTTCGGAGATAAGCGTCTTCGTGGTGAACCCGGAGGTCATCGGGAAGCCCGAGATCGCGAGCGCACCGACGATACCGCACAGCGTGGTCACGGGCATCGTGCGGAAAAGTCCGCCCAGGTCGGTGCACTTCGCAAACCCGGTGCGATAGAGGACGACGCCTGCGCTCATGAAGAGCAGCCCCTTGTACACGATGTGCGCGACCGCGTGCGCCGCGGCGCCGTTGATCGCAAGCGACGTGCCGATACCGATGGCGCACACCATGAATCCCACCTGGTTGACGATCGAGTAGGCGAGGATTCGCCGTGCGTCGTTTTCGAGCAGTGCGTAGATGATGCCGTAGAACACCATGTAGAGGCCCACGCCGATCAGGAGCGGCTCGCCGGGAAACAGCAGGATCAGGGCCAGCACCGCGGTCTTCGTCGTGAACGCCGAAAGGAAAACCGAGCCCGTCGGGCTCGATCGCGGGTAGGCGTCTGCCAGCCATGCAGACAGCGGCGGTGCGGCGGCGTTCAGCAGTACGCCGATGAGGATCATCGAGGTGTCGAAATCGGTTGCGAGCATGGGGCGTATGTCGGTCGAGCCGGTGTGGATCATGAGTCCGGTGATGCCGACCTTCAGGATCACGCCGCCGAGCAGGTGCACGATGGCGTAGCGGATGCCTGCTGCGCGTGCGCCCGGTCCGCCACCACACCAGACCACCACCGTGGAGAAGATCGCCATCAGCTCCCAGAACACGAAGAGCGTGATGAGATCTCCCGCGAAGCACACGCCGATGGCACCGGCGGCGTACGCCAAGGCTGCGGCAAGCTCCGTTCCTTTCGCTTGACGGAAAGCGAAGAGCCCGCCACCGAAGGCCATGACGGCAAACACCCCTGCGAAGAGCCGGCGTACCGGACTGCCCTCCACGAGTTCGAGCGTCTTGTCGAGGAAACTCGCCGTCAGCGAGACACCATCGGGGACCTGCACGATGGCTGCAAGCGTCGCCAGCGGCGCGATCAGCACCACCGCAGCGCGGAGGACGCCGCGGCTTGCCGCGACCAGGATCGCCCCCAGAAGCAGGATAATTGCAGGTGGCAGATCGATCACGGGGGGTCACCATCGTCGTAATACGTCTCTTCGCGTTTCACGACACGCCCCACTACCTTTGAGATCAGGACCAGAGCGACACAGCCGAAAAAGCCGAAGACCGCAGCGAAGCCAGGCCAGTTGTCGAGTCCGGAGTAGCCCTTGATATTGATGATGATTTCGGCTGCCACCGTGGCTCCGAGGACGACGCTGAAAACGATCCACAGCCCGCGGATCGTGGTTCGGCGTACAAGCCAGTGATCGTGCGGCTTGCCCACGTCAGCCTGCCGTTACGAGCAGGCGCATCTCGAGGTCGAGTGCGCCCTGGTTGAAAAAGAAGAACGCGAGCGTCAGCAGGGCCGCGATGGCGAGCGCGCCGACGACCGGCAACGGTGCCTCGCCGTGGGGCCTGGAATCTGCCGCGGGTGCCTCGAACCAGGCGGCGAACACGATGGGCAGAAAGTAGGCGGCGTTCAGCGCGGTACTCGCGACGATAGTGAACAGGGCAAGATAGTCGTTGGCCTGGAAGGCGCCGGCGAGGATATACCACTTTGAGACGAAGCCGGCCGTCGGTGGCACGCCGATCATGCTGAGCGCACCGATCGTGAAGGCGGCCATGGTCCACGGCATGCGCCGGCCGATGCCGCGCAGATCGGCGATCTCGGTCAGCTTCGCCGCCGTGTAGATGGCACCAGCAGCGAAGAAGAGCGTGATCTTGCCGAAGGCGTGGGCGACGATGTGAATTGCGGCGCCGATCTCCGCCATCGGTTTCAGCACGGCGGTGGCGAGCACGATGTAGGACAACTGGCCGATGGTCGAGTAGGCGAGCAGGCGCTTCAGATTCGTCTGTCGCAAGGCGACGATGCTCGCTGCGAGGATCGTGAAAGCTGCCGCCCACTTCAGCCAGCCCGCACTCGGTTCGGCGAAGAGGTGGTCGATGCCGAACACGTAGACGATCACCTTGGTGATCGTGAATACGCCTGCTTTGACCACAGCCACGGCGTGGAGGAGCGCGCTCACCGGGGTTGGCGCCACCATTGCGGCAGGCAGCCAGCGGTGTACAGGCATGACGGCCGCCTTGCCGGCACCGAAGACGAAGAGGGCGAGCAGCACGCCGACGGCCGGACCTTCGAGCTTGTCCGCGAGCAATCCGCCCGGCGTGAACTGCGTGGAGCCTGCGAGCGAATGTGTCCAGACGATGGCGGGCAGCAGGAGCCCGATCGAAGTCGCCAGGAGCACGCCCAGGTAGACCCGTGCAGAGCGGACGGTCGCCGCGTCGCCCTTGTGGGCGACCAGCGGATAGGTGGACAGCGTGAGAATCTCGTAGAAGAGGAAGAGGGTGACCAGATTGGCGGAGAGCGCGACACCCATGGTGGCGCCGAGCGCGATTGCGAAACAGACGTAAAACCGGGTCTGGTGCTGCTCCCGATTGCTGCGCATGTAACCGATAGAGTAGAGCGAATTGACGATCCACAGCAGCGAGGCCAGCGCGGCGAAGAGCGCACCGAGCGGTTCGAGTTCGAGCGCGATCGGCACGTCCGGCAGCAGGTCGAAGAGGTGCACAGCCGGGCGTTCACCCGCCTCGACCGAGGGCAGCAGCGACCACACCAGGCCGATGAGTGCAGCGGCGGCGGCGAGGGTGATCGCCTCGCGCAGATCGGGGTGCCGTCCGGCCGCGGCGATTCCGAGCGCGGCAATGAACGGCATTGCGACGATCAGGATGAGGTGCACCGCCTCGCTCATTGCAGGTGCCTCAGGAGTAACTCCGCGGAAAGTCTGGCGAGTTCGATCGGCATGTCAGGGTTGAGACCGTAATACACCCCGGCCAGACCGGGCAACCAGAGTGTCGCGAGCATCCACCAGGGCGCTTCGGCTCGTGCTTCCAGCACTGTCGGTGCGGTGAAATAGGCGACCTCCACGACACGCCAGAGGTAAGCCAGCGCCATGAGCGATCCGGCGACGACCAGCGCCACGAGCCCGATGCCCCAGAGGCCGCGTTCCAGGGCCGCAAGTACGAGGTACCACTTCGAGATGAAGCCGGCCGTGCCCGGCACGCCGACCAGGCTTGCGCCGGCCAGCACGAAGCCGGCCATCGTCAGAGGCATGCGGCGTCCCGCGCCTGCGAGGCTGTCCAGCGAGAGCGAGGAGAATCGCATTGCGAGACAGGCAACGGCGATAAACAGGCCACCTTTTGCCAGCGCGTGGTTGAACATGTGCACGACGCTCGCGGTGAGACCGGTGACGGAGACCAGGCTTGCCCCGAGCAGTACATAACCGATCTGCGCGATGGACGAGTACGCCAGCATTCGTTTGAGATCGCGTTCGAAGAGTGCAACCGAGGAGGCGACCAGCACGGCGAGTATGGCCAATGGCAGGAGAAACCCGGAAAACTGTGCTTCGTGGTCCACCAGATTGCCCTGGAAGACGAAGAAGTCGAAGCGCAGCAGCACGTAGAGCGCGACCTTCGTCGAACAGGCGGCGATGAATACCGTGACCGCGTGCGGGGCGAAGGTGTACGTATTAGGCAGCCAGGCGTGCAATGGAAAGACCGCCGCCTTGAGCGCGAGACCCACGGTGATGAATCCGCCGGCGACCAGGATCGGTTTGAGGTCGGTGACCTCGCGGATGCGCTGCTCCATGTCGGCGAGATTGAGCGTGCCCGTCATCATGTACACGAGGCCCACGCCGATCAGGTAGAAGGTCGCTCCGATGGTGCCCATGACGAGGTACTTGAATACCGCGGTGAGTGCCTGTCGTTTCGGACCGCCAGCGACGAGGATGTAGGTCGCGAGCGACGACACTTCCATGAAAACGAAGATGTTGAATGCATCCCCCGAAACGACGATTCCGTTCAGGCCCGCCATCGCCAGCAGCCACGCCGAATAGAGTAAATGTTGCCGCTCGCCGGGCACCTCGGTGTCCAGGCTCGCACCCGCCACCAGCAGCGCAGTGCTCGATGCGCCGGTCACGATCAGCAGCAGCATCACCGAGAAGGCGTCGACGTGGAGCTCGATGCCGTACGGGGCGGGCCATGCGCCCATCGGATAACTCATCTCTCCCTGCGTACCGATCGCATCGAACAGCAGGATCGCGATGGCAAACGCGGTGAAAGATGCGGCCGTGGCGGCAGCCCACGCGAGCCGGCGATCGCGCAGGAGCATGACGATCGGCGCCGTGAGCAGGGGCACCGCCACCTGCAGAGCCGGCAGTTCAGCGACCAGGGCGCTCATTCGCGGTCCAGTTCCTGTGTCTCGTCTTCCTCGACCGTGCCGTAGGTTTCGCTGATGCGCACGATGATCGCCAGGCCCAGGGCCGTGGTGGCGATGCCGACCACGATGGCAGTGAGAATGAGCACCTGCGGCAGCGGGTTGGAATAGATGACGTCCACGGCCCCGGCCTGGATGATGGGGGCGGTGCCGCCGTCGACCTTGTCCATCGTGATGTAGAGCAGGAACACCGCCGACTGGAAGATCGCGATACCGATAAGTTTTTTGACGAGGTTGGCCTTGGCAATCACAGCGTACAGGCCTGTGGAGAGCAGGAGCGCAAACACCCAGTAATTATAGAGGCCAAGAAAATCCATCACCGCATCGATGCTCGTGCCGCAAACGCATGGAAGACCGACACCATCACGCCGGTTACGGTGATTCCGACGCCGGCCTCGATCAGCAGGATGCCCCAGTGTTGTCCTGCCACCGGATCGGTCGCCAGCACCGAGTAGTCAAGGAAGCGGCCGCCCAGCACGATTCCGGCGAGCCCCACTGCACCGTAGATCAGGGGGCCAATGGCGACCATCGCTGCGAGCCAGGAGGCCGGCACGGCGCGCAGGGCGGCAGCTTCGCCGTCGAGCAGCGCATAGAGGATGATGCCGGCTGCGATGAGTGCGCCAGCCTGGAAGCCGCCACCCGGACCGTATTCGCCGTGGAACTGCACATACAGGCCGAAGAGTACGATGAACGGCACCAGAAGTCGGCCGACTACGCGCGGAATCAGATGGTGGCGCAATCCGTGGGTTTCCGCAGACGGTACGTCGTCGGCGTTGAGTCGTGACCACGGCGTTCCGAGGACAAACATGACGCCGATCCCCGCCGTGAAGATCACGAACACCTCACCGAACGTGTCGTAGCCGCGAAAGCTCGCCAGCACGGCCGTGACCACGTTCGGTATGTCGATGAGTGTCGGCGTATTCTCGAGGTACCACGGAGCGACATGCATATGCACCGGCGCATTCGGATCACCCAGACGCGGCTTCTCGAAAGTTGCATAGATGACCGCCAGGGTCGTGATCGCTACCACGACGAGGGGCAGGAAGCGCGCGCTGGGTCGCGGCCGTTCCTCGTCCACGGTGAGGGCCAGGGCTCCAAGGAAGAGCACCGTGGAGATGCCCGCGCCGACGGCGGCTTCCGTCAGCGCCACATCAGCGGCGTCGAGGATGAAAAAGATCGCTGCCATCTGCAGGCTGAAGATGCCGGCCAGCATCACGGCAACGAAGAGGTTCTGAGCCCGGACGATGCCAAACGCAGTGATGACGAGCAGCGTGAGCAGGAAGACGGCGAACAGGGTGATCATCGGGTTTTCCGGTCGTCCGTCTCTGCCGACAAGGGCGGCAGTAGCGGCCGCAGACCTGCGAAGTAGGCGGCATTGGCGAGCGCATAGGTTGCCGTCGGACTGGTCAGCAGCAGGAATGCGAGGATTGTGAAGAGCTTGAGTCCCGCGAGCGAAAAACCGGCCTGTAACGCCACGCCGGAAAGGATCAGGATCGTACCCATGGAGTCGGTCAGGCCGGAAGCGTGGGCCCGGGTGTAAAAATCGGGCATGCGTAGCGCGCCCAGCCCACCGGCAAAGACGAAGAACCCACCGGCAAGCAGCAGCAGCCAGCTTGCGACATCGAGGATCATGAACGCTCCCGCTCCTGGTCTGTCTTTGGATGACGCAGACTATGCTTCTGCACGAACTCCAGGACCGCAAGCACGCCGATGAAATTGATCAGCGCGTAGGCGAGCGCGAGGTCCAGAAAGTCGGGACGACCGTAGAGGAAGGTCACCACGGCGAGCAGCAGAACAGTCTTGGTACCGAACATGTTCACCGCGAGTACCCGGTCATAGACCGTTGGACCAAGCAGGGCGCGACCGAGCGCGAGGGCCATGGTGACGAGGATCGCTATGGTCGCTGCGTAATACATCCGTCAGTGCCCCGTGAGTTTCGCTACGCGTTGCATCATCTCGCCGCTTCGGACTTCCGCCGCCGCGGCGTGCGTGAGGCAATGAACGAGGATCTGCCCGTCTTCGACGTCAAGCACAACGGATGCCGGTGTGAGTGTCATCGAGTTGGCGAGGATCACCTGCGACACCGGCGTCAGATCGCGGGCATCGACGCAGACCAGTGTCGGCGATATTGGCGGCGTCCGGCTGAGCACGATGCGTGCCACGGCGATGTTGGCCTTGACGATCTCGACCGCGAGCCATCCCCAGTAAGGTACCAGCCTGGGGGTGTGGTGGAGTGAATAAACAGTTTCATCGAAGAACCCGGTCCGGCGAGCGAGGACGAAGACGATGGCACAGGACAAGGCGCCCAGGACGAGAAGAAGCGGCGTATAGAGACCCGACCAGAGGAGCCAGGTCGCAGCGAAGACGATCATCACGACAAGTTGACGCACGGGTGCAGGGCCTTACTCGCGGCACGGATAGTTGGCGCGAAGAACCCCGTACACGGCGTCGCGTGCGAGGTCTTCGGGCCCAGGTGGTTTCTGAGCAAATTCACTGCGCATCGCGCTGATCAGTTCCTGGACCGGCACCGGATCGCCAACGCAGTACTCGGCGTAGACGGACGAACCAAACTTTTTCATCTGCTCGCCGAGCCGTGTGCGGACCGCGCGTTCTTTGAATGCACTGCTGCGCTGCTCGATTTCGCGGACCACGTTCTCGGCGACCCGGGCATCGGTAGCAACCGCGCCGTCGAGAAACCCGGCGATATAGATGGCGCAGCGTTCGGGGACATCCTCACTGCTGTAGCCAGAGGCGCACTCGCGCGCAAGCTCGACCGCGAGCAAAGGCGTCACTGTCCATCCCTGCGCACTGACAAGACAGGCTGCGCAGCCCCATACAACGGTTCCGAGGCGTGACATCTTCGACTCCCACCATGACAACGGACACTGGAGTGTACCAGCGGATAGAAAATATTTGCCAGGAACAGCCTTTTCCAATGACAGATGAGCCTGAAGCGGGGACCGTGATTCCAATATGAGATGAGCCTGAAGGGACTGGATCCGGGATCATCGGAGGATGATCGTGAACCTCGATACCCGTCGCCTGAA
>Ga0105050_10002075_pt1 | contig 29211 bp, 30 predicted proteins | sample FRY01_FD_78088 | JGI IMG/M metagenome (GOLD analysis project Ga0105050, IMG submission 78088) | Freshwater microbial communities from Lake Fryxell liftoff mats and glacier meltwater in Antarctica - FRY-01 | ecosystem: Environmental > Aquatic > Freshwater > Ice > Glacier meltwater ...
GGACGCAGGAGCGGATGCCTGCAAAAATCCACCGCCCTGTTCCGAGGTCGAAAGACCGAAATCGAACCTCACCCTTGCCACTAAAATCCAAGAAGAACCGCGGAGCAAGATCACTTGACTCGCGATCCTAAATGTCCGAGGTTGCTTCCTCGATCATCGCAGGTTCACTCGTCGGATTGCCTAGGAACGGTCCTGGGTTGCCGAACGAAGTGGGAGTCGTGTCTTGAGGCATGCTCGGATCGAATGGTCCGGAGGTCAGCGGTCTTGGAATGCTTACCGCTTCAGGATTCTCTCGCGTCGTTAAGAAACGTCCGACTTCATACGCGTCGCGATAAGCTCCAGGAGCCCAAGGTCCTTCTGCCATGGAAACGTTGTTGTAGGCAAGCAGCGTTCCCTTCTCACGATGGAAGTCCCGAATCGCTAAGTTGTAGTTCGCGATTGAGCGATAAAAATTTGCTTCGCTGTTCGCCAATTGACGCTGGGCTTGAAGCAGGAAGTTGATTTCGGGCTCCATCCCCTTTTCACCTGCTCCTGAGGCCCAACGTAGGGCTAGCACCTTCACTTGTCTCACGTCAGAAAGGAAACCGTTGTAGTTCGTCTCAAGCAAGCTGTGTGTAAGAGCAATCTGACGCGCGGCGTCGGCCAAGTTGTGGCTGATTCGCAGTTCCGTTTCATCAAGTACCGCTCGCTCGCGGCTTAGGCTTAGGCGAGCGTTTGCAACGGCAGCGCTGGCGGCACGAAGTCCAACCGGAAAGTTCAACTCCATTCCTGCTTGCCATTCTTGATAATCACCACCGGTGATTTCGGCTGCCAGATTATCGAAAGTTCCATTGTCACGGTCACCGATCAAGTGGTCGCCCAAACCGCGAATGCGATAGGTTCCCAGGAAGTCGAGTTGCGGACGGCGATTGAGTCTTGCGGCGATCAATTCCATTTCGCGTCGCTTGAGATTGAAGCGTTGACGTCGAATCTCAACTCGTCGCTCGACGGCTTGGTTGAGTGCACTTTCCCAGTCAAAGACCACTCGAATATCGCTCGGTGGCGTCGACGGACGAATCAAGCGTCCATCCGCGGCCGGCATGCCCAGCAGATATCGAAGTCGTTGCTCGCGGCTGTAAAGACCATTGGGTCCCGACAAAGCGGATTCGACTTGCGACTGGAATTGATAGAACTGCGACTGAGCTTGGGCCTCTTGGTCGCTGCGCCCCGTACCGACGTTTAAGCGAATTTCTTCGTACTTGAATGTTTGCTGCGCAGATTCTCTCGCTTTGAGCGTTGTCTCGAGCAAACGATAAGCGGTGCTGAGATCCCAGTAAGCTTGCTCGACATCGTTCACCAAGCTGATGACCGCGAGTTCAAAATCGGCCAGCGCGATGTCTTCGTTGACTCTCGCAATCAACACACCGTTGTATTGTCCGATGAAGCCATTCGGCCCCGCGATGCGATTGAACGTGGTGCCCGCACCCTGCATCAATGGTTGTCGCCATTCCGCTTCAACCCAGCCCGTAAAGTCGCTCGTGAATGCTCGGAAAGGTCGGTTATTGTTGTCGTAGCTCGTGATGTTGCGAAGGGCAAAGCGAGCGCCTTGAGCAGTCCGTTTGCTGACTTCGGAGTTAAACGTCGCTCCGGTGCCCTGCGATGTCGAGGGAGTGAACACGCCACCGAGTCCAACCCGATTAATGTTGTTGGGTTGATCAACCTTGTTCCAGTTGAGTTGACTTCTCCACTGCGCATCGAACGCGGACAAGGCGGCGTCGACACCGAAGTTAGGATCGGTATGGGCCAACGATGGATCGTAGATGGTTCGGATGAAATTTGGCTGCGTGACCACCGCGCCACCAATATCGCGAATGACCGGACTTTGGCGAACCGACATCTGAATCGCTTCGGCGAGCGTTAGGTCGAGAGTCGGAAGCTTTGATGGATCCTCCACTGACAGCGGTGCCATGGCAGAACGTGCCGCAACCACCGGTTCGCTCATGTACTGCGCCACCTGCGGATAGGTAATCTGCATCCCGACGATGTCGTGATAAGATTGCCGCGTGTCGTGGGGCCCCGGCGATGGCAATAACTTACTCGTGATGCCGCAGCCACTGAATAACAGCGAGCTGAGGGCAACCGTGGAGATGGCCTTCTTGTGGCGTCGTGAGAATCGGATTGGCATCGCGTCTTCTGCAAGCGTCAGCGGTCAGGGGACGTCCCACGCCAGCACATTCATTAGTGCAGGCAGTTGCAAGACGATCGCGAGCATCGTTGCTCGCGGTACATTCCTCATCGACCTCAACATCGCCACAACTAGACGTACCAAGACCGGTTTCGCAGTGCTTAGCGATAAGTCCGGCGGAATAATCACTACAGAGCGATTTGCGTGCATCGACGCATCAAGTGGAACTGGCTCAGCGCATAAACGACGAACATCAAACCGCTGAAACAAAGGTCGCCCGCGACGGTAAATTGAAAGCACGGCATCGCGGCGACTCAGCATTTCACTATGCCAACGAAATCGTAGGAGTACATTCCCGACGCCCAAACAGCGCCGTTGGTGATCAAGAAAAACAGCGTGGACATCGCAAGCGGTACCGTCAGCAAGCGGGGCAACGACCGGCTGTCTCGAAGCGTGCTGCCAATCAAAACGCTGATCGCAATCGATGCGTAGACAACGGCCATCATCGCGGGACTATAAAATCCCATTCCGTGGAGCCGAAACAAGTCGCCGACGTTATCGCTCAAGACCATTGCCGCGACGGGAACCGCGATCGCACACCAGCCCCGCAGGCAACAACCCGCAAAGAGACCAGCTGCGGCAATGCATCCGAAATTTGGGGGATGCGGCAGCAAACGGCTGTTGTTGGTGAGCGAAATCAGATCGCGCAAGACGAGTGCGAACCGTTTGGAATGGCGGTCAGACAAGTAGACAACGTCGTCGCCATTTCCGGTGCCGAAAACCCCAAGCGGTCGGGCTCGCAAAAATCTTTCTCTTTCATCACTGGATTGCCACTGGATTGCCACTGGATCTGCGGTATCACCGCAGGCTCAAGACGTATCACCGCTGGCAATTAGGGGATGGCGATGACCCCGCCAGCGATGGCTGCACCTTCAACAATGACGGCGTCACGCTGGTACGGCGGACGCTGCAGATAAGGATAAACGCAATCGCCAGGACGGAAATATCCGAGTTGCGATTCACATTCAAAAGCGGGTCGGACCGTCATCAGATAGGGCAACATCGGAAACGTCGCGAAAAATCGAGCGCCGCTGACCATCGGCTGCAAGTGCGGGAATCGTTCGTGACCATGGCGTTCCAGCATCCGGTCTTCGAAGTATCGAGGGTGCGAAAAGGTGTTTGCTGCGGCAAATTGATAATTGGACGCGATCCAAGCTGAGTCGCGTTCATTGCCGGACTCCGGAAGATCACTCAGGGACGTCTCTTCGGCTCCAAGAAACTCTTTCGGCGTGCTGCCGTTTAAAGCCGTCGTTCCGGCCAAGATGCGTGGCAACGTCATCTGTCCCGTCGTCACGATTGGCAGTCGTTGCTCGTCGCCGAAAATCGTGCTTCTGCCGAGAACATTCTCCTGCTTGGGTACTGGTGCGCTGAGGTCGCCATCTTCGCCAGCGGCCGTGCCCATGAAACCGAACAGGCCAGCGGTCAAAAAGAACGCGTTCGCCATCGCCTTCCACGAGGAAACCAAAATCCGGCTGTTGTTTGAGTATCGCATCAATCCATTCCCATCGCGAAATTGCTTTCTACAGGTCCGATCCTTGGACTATTCATTGTCTTCGGTCTTTTGAGACGCAGATTCGATGCCTTGCTCCCTCGGCTCACAGAATCGATACAGTCGAAAAAGTCGCGGAGCGAGAACAAAGTCGCGGAGCGAGAACAAAGTCGCGGAGCGAGAACAATGTGCTCGCAAGCGTTTGCAGCCAGCCCGCCGAATGAAACCGGACGACGGCATTCATTGCCGGTACCGGTAGCTCAAAATCGCTGCGTCCGTTCCAATCGGCAATTCAAATGGCCCGCAAATTAAAGATAAGTCTCAAACATAAAAGATCGCATGATGAGTCGACGAGAAAAAATTGAAGCGATGTTGGTGGACGATCCCAGCGATACGTTTTTGCGATACGGTTTGGCGATGGAATTTCGTAGCGAAGGAAATCACGATGCTAGCGTTGCCAAGTTGACTGAGTTGACTCGCGACGAAACGCCTTACGTGCCCGCGTTTTTTATGGCCGCCCAGCAGTTAACCGACTTGGGACGCATCGACGAAGCTCGCACCTTCTTGCGAAACGGCATCGACGAAGCTCGCCACCAAGGCGATGGGCATGCGGCCGCGGAGATGAGTGAGTTATTGTCGAGCTTGGGTGAGCTTGGCGAGGACAATCTGTAAGCATGGCGTCCGAAAAGACCGATGCCATCGTGATCCGAATGGTCGAGTTCAGCGAAACGAGTTTGATCGTGACGCTGTTTACGCGATCGTTCGGGCGTGTCTCCGCAATCGCCAAAGGAGCCCGTCGCCCCAAGGGGCCATTCGAAGGTGCCATCGATCTGCTTGGGGTTTGTCATGTCGAACTGCTGCGGAAATCAAACGACGCACTCGACTTATTGACCGAAGCAAAACTTGCGAGACGATTTCGCGGTGCGCAAAAGTCACTGGAGCGTCTCTATTGCGGCTACTACATCGCCGAGATGCTGTCGCGCTGGACCCATGACGATGATCCCCACCCCGAAGTCTATGACTTGGCGATCGGTGCGATCGAGCGAATTGATGGCACCGATGATCCGCTGATGGCAGTCACGCACTTTGAAGTTCGCGCGATGCGAATGCTTGGACACGCACCTGCGACGGGTCAATGCGTAACCTGCGGGGGCGAGGTCAATCGGGCGAATCAGCGAGTTCCGTTTGGGCATGAGTTGGGAGGGGTACTTTGCGACGTTTGTCGCGGACGTCATCGCGGCGTTGCCACCGTCCATCGCTCGGTTCTGGATTGGCTAGACCGACTTCATGACGCGGAAACGCCGCCCGAAGAGGCGTTTACTCATCAACATTATCGGCAGTTGCGAGCACTTTTGAACCGATACATCACGATATCCCTCGGCGTTCGCCCTCGAACACAATCGATGTTGCCAACAAGGGTCAAGGTTGATTAAGAGAATGCGGAGAAGTTGTACAAATGACTTCCGACGACGAATTCGACTCGCAACAAGGATGTCCGCTGATGCAACTGAACGCCCGAAAAACGGCAGCGATTCTTTGCGCGTCCATCTTTTCATTGCTCTTGGTCAATGTTGGCTGCTCATCGATGCGATCGCCTAGCTGGATGCGATCGATCGGTAAATCAACCCGCACCGCATTGAACGACAATGAAGATCTCAATCTCACACCGGAAGAACGAGCCAAACGGCTTGCCGAGGCTCGCAAGCATTACCTTGCGGGCGACCAATTGTTCAAAGCCGCGAGCCAAGCGACCGAAAATAAATTGAACGGTGAGTTTCTCAAGGCGGGCAAACAGTTTGAGAAAGCCGTGAAGGCTCATCCGGGTTCGGCGATCGCTCAAGATGCACAATTCATGAACGCGGAAAGTTATTTCTTTGCGGACCATTTGACGAAGGCGGAAAAATCTTACGGCGTGCTGCAGAAACAGTTTCCCAATTCGCGCCACAACGATCGCGCGGCCGCAAGACAATTCGCCATCGCTCAGTACTGGATCGAAACCGAAAAAGCGGGCGCAAGCAAAATCATGCCCGTGAACTTCGTCGATAAGCGTCGACCTTGGTTCGATGTCGATGGGCACGGCATTCGCGTACTGGATCAAATTCGATTCGACGACCCAACCGGCAAGTTGGCTGACGATGCAACAATGGCGGCGGCCGTCGAACATTTTCGGCAAGGAAATTATCTCGAAGCGGATGAGTTCCTGACGGACTTACGAGAGACGTTTACTGACAGCGAACACTTGTTCAACGCTCACCTGCTTGGCATCCGTTGCAAAATGGAAATGTACGCGGGACCCAAATACAGCCGATTGGTGCTCGATGAAGCGGACGAGTTGATCGTTCAAACTCGTCAACGGTTCCCCGACAAGATGCAAGATTCTGAGATCAACGAAACGATCGCGCGAGCATCGGCTGAAGTCGATTATCGACTGGCGGAAAAGGTTGCCGTGCGAGCTGACTATCGGGAGAAACGCGGCGAGTATGGTGCGGCGAGGCTCTACTACGAAGAGTTGTTGGCGGAGCATGACAAGACTCCGTTTGCGGAAAAGGCGAGAGATCGATTGACCGCGGTTGAGAACAAGCCGGCGATTCCCGAAAAACGATTGGCGTTTTTAACCAAGGTCTTCCCCGAAGGACGACGAGCCAAACCGTTGGTAACATCCGAATCCACCTCGATGTTCAGGTGATCGCTTGTCGCAACATGAACTTCGATTCGGCCATTCACTGCTCATTCTGATCGCGATGCTGCAATCGGGTTGCTCCGCGTATCAATTCGGAAGCAGGTCATTGTTTCGTTCAAACATCCGTACGGTCTATGTGCCGATCGCTCGAAATGATACGTTTCGCCACGATCTTGGGGTGCGATTGACGGAATCGGTCATACGCGTGATTGAGACGCGAACGCCTTATAAAGTGACGGGCGATCCGAATGCGGACAGCACGCTAACCGTTCGCTTCACCAGCGAATCAAAGCGGGTCTTGACCGAGACGATAAACGACGACCCGCGGGCATTGGATGCGATTGTCACGGCACAAGCCGTGTGGATCGATCGATTCGGAAATCCGCTGATGCAAAATCAGTTGACGGTCGCTGGTAATGTGGCGACAGAATTTCTACAAAGTGAGAGATTAGTTCCCGAAGCGGGTCAATCCATCGAAACGACGCTGCAAGCCTCGATCGATGACTTGGCCGAACGGATCGTCTCTCAAATGGAAAACCGCTGGTGAAGTCACCAACCGCTGTCAACTCGCGCTGGGATATCGGACACCGCGTGCTTGATTGCCGACAGGGTCGTTTTGGGTTTGGACCGCTGGTGATGGGCATTTTGAATGTCACGCCGGATAGCTTTTCCGATGGCGGCAAACATCTCGACATCGATGCCGCGGTTCAAGCCGCAATCGTCATGCAGCGTTTTGGGGCTGACATTATCGACATCGGCGGCGAAAGCACTCGACCCTACAGCGATCCCGTCGACGCCGACGAAGAACATCGTCGTGTCGTGCCAGTGATCGAGAGGCTCCGTGGCCAGATCGAAATTCCGATCAGCATCGACACCAGCAAAGCCAGTGTCGCTCGCGCGGCGATCAATGCGGGCGCGGAAATCATCAATGATGTCACGGGTCTCGAAGGCGATCCCGCGATGGTTGCGTTAGCTGCGGAAATGCGAGTGGGAGTTTGCGTGATGCACATGCAGGGTTCACCGCAGACGATGCAAGACCGTCCGCATTATGACAACGTGGTTGAAGAGATCGCGACCTACTTGTTGCATCGCAAACGTTGGTGCATCGATCGAGGGATCGAGCCCCAACGGATTTGCCTCGACCCCGGAGTCGGCTTTGGTAAAACGCACGAACATAACTTGGAGTTGATTTGCAACGTGGCTCGTTTCCTTGAGCTTGGCCAACCGATTATGATCGGACATTCGCGTAAAGGGTTCGTGGGCAAAGTTCTGGGCAGCAAGAGCGATGATCGCGATGCCGGATCGCTCGGTGTGACTCTCGCCGTTGCGGCCGCCGGTGCGAGTGTGGTTCGCGTTCACGCGGTCAAACAAACAACCGATGCGTTGCGACTTTTCCAGGCGTGCGGCGGCATGCGTTCGATCGAAGGTGGCTGAGAGTGAACCCGTACCCCGTAATCATGATGTGAGTAAATGGTTGTGCGGATTGACTTCGTCATCACCGAGCTGTTTGTTGGCGGCGCTGAGCGCTGTCTGACGGAGCTTGCGATTGGATGTGCGGAGCAAGGTGATCGGGTTCGAGTTGCGTCGATTGGCTCGCTACCCACCGGCATTCAAGCTCGCTTCATTGACCGATTGAATGCTCACGGGATCGAAGTTTTCTCGGCGAACTGTGATCAATCCATCCAGCTTCTGACTGCTCGTTCTCGGCTGCGGGCTTGGATGAAGTCCGATCGGCCAGATGTTGTTCAAACGATGCTTTATCATGCCAATTTGATCGGGACGATGGCGGCTCGGTCCGCGGGCATCGATGTTTGTGTCGGTGGTGTTCGAGTGGCTGAGCGTTCTCGCATTCGATCACGACTAGAAGCGTGGGCAATGAATCGAATGTCCGCGGTGGTTTGCGTCAGTGACTCCGTGCTTCGGTTTGTGCATCAAAGCCGGAACACCCGTACGAGCTTGCATATCATCGGTAACTCGATCGACTTAGCTCACGTCGACGCCGTCCCGGTCGTGGATTGGTCGATGGTTTCTCCTGCGATGAAGGCCAGAGGCGAACAGGTGTTGTTGTTCGTCGGTCGTCTTCATCCGCAGAAGGGATTGGATGTCTTGCTTCAGACACTTCCGGAACTTTTGAAACGCTATCCGGAGATGCGAGTCGTGATCGTGGGCGATGGACCGCTTCGCGAGTGGCTTGAAGAAGCTGCGTTGAAATTTGAGCGTGAGCGAGTCTTGATGGTCGGATGGCGAAGCGATGCTTTGTCGTTAATGAAAGGTTGTCGCTTGCTCGTCTTGCCAAGTCGGTATGAAGGGATGCCAAACGTGGTGATGGAAGCGATGGCGGCGAGCAAACCTGTCGCGGCGACTCGCGTTGAAGGGATCAGCGAACTGCTCCGCGAAGGTGCGATCGATCAATCATGTCCTCCCGAAGACAGCAACGCGATGTTCAAGCTGCTTGTTCACCTGTGGGGCGATCCGGCACGTAGCGAACTCATTGGCGAAAGAAATCGAGAGATCATTGCGGCTCACCACAGCATAACCGCCATGGTTCAATCTTACCGTGACTTGTACGCAACGCTGCGTCAAGGTTTGACAAGGTAACCCAGACGCTGCCCTGCTTTTCATGGGGCAGATTAGGGGTTTGCAGGTACGGTGGACCAGACGCACCCAAACGTGAGACTAGCCCTATGGAGGGGGTCGAGTGTGCTTAATGGGTGCAACTATGAACGAATGTCCACATTTTTGGCGATTATCGGACGATCCCCACCGCGGCCGTTTTCAGATGCAAACTGTTTTAGAGAAACAAGTTACGAACAGTGGAAAAGTCGGTCACGGAATATTTTAGGTGCGTTTTGAGTCAAGGCCTATGCCGACAATTTTTGATGGGTATGCTGAACCTGTCGAGTCGCTCCCAAGCGTCTTCCGCGAGTTCGCCTCGCGTGGGTACAAGGGCGGTTCAGCTTCCGGCCACGGGCTGAATTGCTTTTTGATGGTGAAAGACAGGAGTCGTTCATCGTCACCCACGGGCCGGGTACACGACGTGCCCGGTCGCGAACGCTCTCGCGTTTCTGATTTCGGTTTCTGATTTTGTAGGGATCGGTACCTGCGCACTTGCTTACGTTCTCAACGCGACTCGCATCAACTGCCAAGCTGATCGTATCGCTTCTCGAGTCGTGAGTTTGCTATTGCCTCTTTCACGATCGGTGAATTGAATGGGCACTTCGAGCATCTTTGAACCCAGTTTGCGAAGACGCACCAACACCTCCTCAAGCACTGCATAACTTTCGCTTTTGAGAGTCGATGGATCAATCGCCGCCAATGCAGAAACTCGATAACAGCGCAGCGAACCGCTGCAATCGGACACTGGCAGTCGCAACACCGTGGTCGCGAATCGATTGACGATTCGACTCATCAATTTCCGGTGAAGTGGCCAACCCGCGATGGAACCATCTTGCAAATATCTTGATCCCACAATGACATCGATATCGGGGCGATCATTTGCGATTTCAAGCATGATCGGAAGCACGCTCGGATCATGGCTGAGGTCACCGTCGAGATTCATAACGTAAAGATATCGATGATCGACCGCGTATTGAAATGCAGCCCGAGTCGCTCCGCCGAGCCCACGTACATTTTCGCGAACGACCAACCGTAACCTTCGTTCGGATTTCATGGCTTCGACAACCCAGGCGTGCGTTCCGTCAGGTGAATGGTCATCCACGATCAGCAGATGACATTCAGGCACGGCAGCAAAGATTCGCTGAGTCAGTTCGGGAATGTTGGCGAGTTCGTTGTATGTGCAAACCGCAACAAGAACTCGGGTCGATACGGCGTTCAGATGACTGGTGTGGGTTAGAGGCGAGGGGTGGCCTGATGAAAATGACTTCGAGTTGGTCATTGCGGCAGGCTTTCGGGAACACTCTCCCTCCGGGAGAGTCGAGCCCCAGGCGAGGAGAGGGCTCAACGATTTTGCTTAACACTCATGCAATTGACTGCGAAAATGGCCCTCCCCGGCCGCTACCGCGTCCGACCGTCCCGAAACGGGAGGGTGATTCTCCGGTTTGACGTTCGGACAAGATTCAAACATTTTCATCAGGCCAGGCGAGGGGACAACTTGTTTTTTCCCTATGCTGCCAGTTCGATCGACTTTGCGTAAGATGGCAACTCATCTTTGGGGCCTGCAAAACCGATCACGATCTCGCTGGTAGGATAATTTGTACGCGACAAAGCGATCGTCACGCTTGCTGATCCCGTGCCGGACAATCGTCTGGTTAGTCTTTGGACGCTGCGTCGCCGGCGAAAGCGACTCAGCATTCCTGGCAACCGGTGACTTGGCAACAAATCAAGATGAACACCACATCCACTAGCCGCACGAACGGCATCGCACAAGGCTACGTAGAACTCATCTTCCAACGTCATGCGATCACCGCAAACGATGACGGGCGTCATCCCCTGCTTGCAGCATGCGGTGATGAGCTTCGCTAAGTCCGCCAACGGCGAACGTGCTACTTTATCGGTTCGATCATTCAACATTGCAGAACCTTGATCCCACCGCGTCTTGCTCAAGAATTGACACCGCGAAGCCGTGAAAACAGATTCTGGTAATGCTGATCCACTTGCTTTGCCGGTTGACGCATCGCGCCGCTTCCAATCACGCCTCGGGTCGGCGGATCGACAATCACGGTGACGTCATCTTCAATGACAAGCATATCGCGATCATCCATGGCAATCGTCGCGGGCTCATCGTCACGCCAAACCACCGCCATCGGTTCGGGAATATCAACGGATTCAATCGGCAAAGTTTCACGAGTATCGTTCACAAAGTGTGCCTGCGGTGCCCATGGCAGACTCGCTCGCGGCATGACGGCACCGGCATCTTTGGCCGTTCGTGACATCTGCAGTATTTCACCGTGCAGCGAAATCTCGTCAGCGGCGGGATCGGTTGTTTTTGGCATCACGCTCATCGGCACCACCGGTGATGGGTTCATCGAAATCACGTCGTCCGCCAACCGCACATCAACCAATATCTCGTCGCTGAAGTCGATTCCAAACAATTCATCTCGCTGTCGTTTTCGTGCCGCTTTCACTGTCGTGGGAACGATTGCTGGATGGGTCGTCTTCATCAAGACGGCTGTCGTCGTTGGCTTTGCTTCCATGAGAAGAGGCAGGTCGCGAGGCATCCCGTGGGCCGCGTCCTGTAAGCAGTCGATCGACTTCGATGCGAGAATCGATTCCATGTCGAAATAGCGAGCTTCCACCGTCGTGGTTTGCGGCTCAAAATCGTAGGAGACAATGTCAATCGACTCCGAACCGCATGCGTCGGCTTCACATGATTCGCACGAGCCACAAGATGATGCGATACGAGTGGAAGGTTCTCGTTCGCTGATCTCTTCGGAATCCAGTTCACCGAATTCAATCTCAGAGGAGCGAGGCTTCATCTTGGGATCGAGCACTGGGCTAGGCAGTTGCTGCAGATCGGCCCAGGCATGTTGGACGCACAAGTCGTCAATGTTTTTCTTGTGATGAAGTGAGGCGAAGTCGAGTGCCCGATTCATCAATTGGTTGACCAGTCGTGGGACGCCGCCGCAGGCGTGATGAACCGCCGCAACGGCGTCGTCGTTAATCATCAAGTTTGTCGTGACGAGCATCGAACGAAGGTATTGTGCCGTCTCGGAATGTGTCATGGGATGCAGATAACATCGCGCGACGATCCGCTGCGAAAACGACTCCATTTGAGGATCCGCAAGAGGATCTTCAAGCTTATGGCTGCCCACCAAAACCGTTTGCACCATCTGTCGCCCATCGCGAATCAAGTTCGTCAACATCCGGATTTCGTCCAGCAACTCGATCGACAGCATCTGTGCTTCGTCAATGATCAGAAGCAGGTTTCGAACTCCATCTCCGCTCTTCGTCAGACTCTCCATCAACGCCATTTGCATCGTCTGCTCATCGAGTCCCCGGTGGGGAATCCGCAGATGAAACAGAACCTGTTGGAGCAACGCCATCCGGCTGCTGACGCGGATGTCGCCAAGCATCACGATGGCATGACTGGAGCGATACTGCGAAGCGATCCGCTGGCAAAGCAGAGTCTTGCCGGTTCCGGGCGGGCCAATCACAACGGCCAACCCTTCGCAGCGATCAATCATCCGGCAAATGCGGCTGCGAGCATCCTCGATCGATCCGATCGCGAGGTAGCGATCGCAAACGGGAATGCTTGGAAATGGACGGTCGATGCCGCTGGAGGTTGGCATTTTCATAGGATTTTGCAAGGTCGAGAACGCGGGTGATGGGATTCAACGCGGGCGCGGGGGCGTCTTGCCGGACTCGCCTTAGGTTCCATCGGCACAATCGATCGATCCGCTACAATCGAACTTTCCAAACGTTGCTAACGGCCAACATTCGCCACTTGCCCCGTTTGCTTACTCACGCTTTCCCACGCTATACATCCTGATGCCGCTCAAACTCCGCCAAGAAAAATTTGCTGGCCTGCAAACCGTCGTCGCTCAAACCGGCAAATCGCCGACCATTCCCGTCATTCTTTGCCACGGTTATGGGGCCTCCGGGGAAGATTTGGTGTCGCTTGCCGAACCGATCTGTGATTGGTTGGAATCGACCGCTGACCAGTTTCAATTTATTTTCCCCGCCGCGCCGCTCTCGCCGCCGGAATTGGCAATGTACGGGGGACGGGCATGGTGGGCCATCAACATGGCGAAACTGCTGGAGGCATCGCAATCAGGCTCCTTTAACGAGCTACACGAGCTTGAGCCGCCTGGCATTGATAAGGCAACGGAGCAATTATCCGAATGCGTTCAAGCGGTTTTAGATGCGATCGGCGACGTGACAGCCTTCGCGCTGGGCGGCTTCTCGCAGGGAGCTATGGTGACAATGAACGCGGCTCTCCGATCTGAAATGCGGGTGCCGGAATTATTGGTGCAGTTTTCCGGCACCGTTGTTTGTCGTCCGCAATGGCAAGCCGCGATGGCCGGTGGTCGGCTCGCGGAGACCTTTGTCCTGCAGTCTCACGGACGGATGGACACGGTGTTGCCGTTTTCGAGCGCCGAAGTGCTGCGAGATTTACTGGCGAAGGAAAAAGTGAAGCATCAATTCATCGCTTTTAATGGCCCGCACACGATTCCGATGGAAGCCATGATGCAGTTCGGAGTCAAGCTGAAGCAGCTCGCCGAGGGCGAGTGAGCCAAAGTCCGCCAGTTATCTCCTCTCCCAGCCCGCTCTCTCCCAGCCCCTTGACAGCTTGGTATACATCTGTACAATTAGGTCTAACATCTACCATTTGTCACAGGGGAATCGCGATGGAATGCTCGGTCTTGGAAAAAGAAAACTCACCTCTGGAGCATCTCAAGAACGACTTCGGAATGTCGTCTTTCCAGCCTGGACAGCTCGACGTGATCAACTGCTTGTTGCAGGGCCGAAGTGCCGCGGCTGTTTTTCCAACGGGCGGTGGCAAATCACTCTGCTACCAATTGCCTTCACAAATGCTGCCCGGAACCACCGTGGTGATCTCGCCGCTGATCGCGTTGATGAAAGATCAATGCGATTCGCTGGCGCGGCGAGGCATTGCGGCAGCAAGACTTGATTCGTCGATGTCGGCGAGCGAGGTGGCGGAAGCGATGCGGGGCATTCGAAGCGGCGAAATCAAGATGCTGTACGTTGCACCGGAACGTTTTTTTAATGAGCGATTTCGCGCGACCGTCGGCGATTTGGTGATTTCTCTTTTCGCGGTTGACGAAGCTCACTGCATCAGTCGCTGGGGCCATAATTTTCGGCCGGATTACTTAAAACTGGCTGAGCTTGCTCGCGAGTTGAATGCGGACCGAGTGCTGGCATTAACGGCGACAGCGACACCTTCGGTTCTGAGTGATATTTGCGAAGCGTTTGGGATTGAGGATCAAGATGCGATCCGAACTCCGTTCTTTCGTCCCAATCTGGAACTTCGATCACGGGTTCTTAAATCATCCGAGCGCGACGCCGCAATGGTGGAGACGATCAAGACGCGGCCTCGGGGAGCGACAATCGTCTATGTGACATTGCAGAAAACGGCGGAGGCGGTTGCGGAACGGTTGGCTGCCGAAGGTCTACCCGCGAAGGCATATCATGCGGGCATGGATAATGACGTGCGAGTCGAAACGCAGGTTTGGTTCAATCAATCGCCTGACGGAATTGTGGTTGCGACAATCGCGTTCGGAATGGGGATCGACAAACCCAATATTTGTTACGTTTATCACTACAATCCGCCCGCGTCGCTGGAAGCATACGCACAGGAAATCGGCCGCGCGGGCCGTGATGGAAACGACTCGATCTGCGAATTGATGCTGGTCCCCGATGACCGAATCGTACTTGAGAATTTTGCGTTTGGTGACACGCCGACGCGCCGCGCGATCGGCAAGTTGATCGACTTCGTTATCGGACAAAGCGATTTGTTCCACGTCAGCCATTATCAACTTTCGGCGGAGACCGACATTCGCATTTTAGTGGCGAGAACGCTGCTGACTTATTTGGAGCTGGAAGGTTACATCACCGGAACGTCTCCTCGTTATGACACCTATAAGATCAAGCCGCTCGTCGCATCGTCAGTAATTTTATCCAGCCTCAGTGGCGAGCCTAAGGAATTCATGGGTGGGATGCTGTCGTGCCTAACCAAAGGCCGGACCTGGTTCCTGTTGAACATGGCCGTCGCCGCCAAACGTCTCGGTTGCCAACGCGAACGATTGGTCAAAGCGGTCGAGTTCCTTTCTGAAAAAGGCTGGATTGAAGTCGAGGTGTCCGACTTGGTGCACGGGTACCAAAAGAATCGTCCGATCACGGAACCAAAGATTCTCGCGGATCAACTTTATGAGCGAATTGAACAGCGAGAGCGTGACGAAGTTAGCCGATTGGATGGCATCTTTGCATTGGCCAAAGCGGATCACTGCATGGCAGCGACTTTGTCGAGTCACTTCGGCGAAACACTCGCCAAGCCCTGCGGCCGTTGCAGTGGCTGTAACGGAGACGGGCCTCATGCACTGCCACTATCGAACGCAACATCCGTGGGCACATCAGCCACAACGGCGGTGTTGAACCTGGCGAAAAAATACCCTGACCAATTGAGCCAACCGCGAGAACGAGCGAGATTTCTTTGTGGCTTGTCCAGCCCCGGCTTTACTCGCAGCCGAATCTCGCGTGACGCAAGTTTCGGGATCTGTGAGTCGGTGCCGTATCATCTGGTGCTGGAGGCGATGACGAAATTAAAGAAATGACGCTTCATTACTGTTCCCATCGTCGCCTTGAGGATATCCGAGACGGCGATTCGGTTAACGACGAGGCTCCTAAGCGGCCGTCTGATCCGTCGCCCAGTACTCCAGATGAAGTTTCTGGAGTGCCGCGGGATCGCTAAGCAACGGCCGGCGAAGTTGCTTAGGAATCGATTCAACTTTTCCACTGCGAATCAGTTTTCGCATTCGTCGTAGTGTGCTACAGCTCAGTTTATGGCCGGAACCTCGAGTCGCGTCCGGTGGCGGTAAACTTGCCGAAAGTAAACTCTGATGCAACCGATAGAAAGCGGGATCACTGAGTACTCTGCCGAAAAGTGAACCGGTGTTGACAGCCGGTTCCACCATGGCGTTGTACTTGCGAACCAAAATATCACGACGACGCAGTAATCGCGGCGGCGCGGTTTCTTCGGGAATCATTAGCAAACGAATTCGTGCCAAGAAGCGTCCCGCTTGGGGGCTAGCCATCAACATTGCGATCGGAATAGCGAAAATCAAACCGAACAACAGCGGTGACGCCCAAGGCAGCAACGCGGGTGCGTAAATTGCCAACAAGCACAAAGCACCGACGCCGACCAATGTTTGTGGGCCGTGACCTCGGATTGCCGCTATCAAACGAATCCCGTTGTCCGTCCGCACTTGAGCACCCCAGCGAACCTTGCTTCCCAGGAGGGTGAGAATCACAAAGCGACTGTGGTAAAGCATCATGATGGGGGCGACCGCCATCGACGTGAGCGATTCGAAAATCATCGAAGCGATCAGCCGAAATCTGCCACCGAACCGCATCGCATCGCCGCTGCAATGGACCCCAACGGCGAGAATTTTGGGAAGCAGCAGCATTGACATGATGACCGAGAAAATCGCAATCGCGGCTGGCGGGTTTGCAGGAACATCGCTGGTCAGGTGAAGCAAAACGCCAACGATCAAAAACACGAGCCATAACGGGCTTGCAAGATAGCTCATCGCACCGGAGAAAAAATGCAGTCGGCTAATCGGATGCCACGCGGGCGCAACCGCGATTCGAACGTGCTGCAAGTTGCCTTGGCACCAACGTTGATCGCGTCGAGCGTGATCTTCGATCGTCGTCGGACATTGCTCATATCCGCCGTCCAAATCGGCGGCGAGGCGAACTTCGTATCCCGCTCGGCGCATCAAGGCCGCTTCCACAAAATCATGGCTCAAAACTTCGCCACCAAGCGGTTCAGGACCAGGCAACTTCGATAATCCACAATGGCGAAGAAACGCTTGGGTGCGAATCATTGCGTTGTGCCCCCAGTAATTCCCTTCGCTACCGGTCCAAGAAATCAAACCGTAATTGAAGAGTGGCCCGTAGGCTCTCGCCGCGAACTGCTGAGTCCTTGCCCAAATACTTTCATTGCCTTCGGGAATCGGCGGTGCCTGCAAGATTCCGAGCCGCCGATTCTCGTCCATTCGACGAGCAAGTTCCACCAAGGTTTCGCCTTCCATCGTGCTGTCCGCGTCCAGGATCACGAAATATTTGTAATCCAAGCCCCAGCGTTCGAGGAACTCGCCAATGTTTCCAGCCTTACGGCCCCGATTTTCTACGCGATGGCGATAGTGGATCGATGGGTAAGCGCCCTGCATTTCCGAACGCACTTTTGACCACAGCAGCTCTTCGCGGACCCAAATCTCAGGATCCGTTGTATCGCTAAGGATAAAAAAATCAAAGCGATTTGCATGACCAGATCGGCGGAGTGATTCCGCGGTCGCTTGAACACACGACATGACTGCCGCCGCGTCTTCGTTGTAAATTGGCACAACCAACGCGATCCGGTTCGCGGGAAACCCCCCTTGCTTTTCATCCTCTTCGACCTGATCGAATGCCAATTGCCCATGCGAGCCCATCGCAACCGGACACTGTTCCTTCGAAACCGTCGCTAAACGAAACGGCCTTACGCCGGCAATTGCGATGCAAAAGCCAAACGTGACCCATCCGGTTAAAAGCGTGAAAAGCCCAACGCTCATTAAACCAATGATCGACGAAAAACTGCCGGGGGAAGCATAGCTGTACCCGCTCACCATCGCCGCTGTGATGACAAAGGTCGCGGAAGCTATCTTCAGTCGCATTGCGGACGTGGCTTGACGATCAAAACTCGACAATTGCTTGTCCATCCGCGGTTACCTGGACCTTCGATCCAAAGAGGGAGTTAGGAAAATTCGCTGTCGCAATGACGCGAATCCGTGACGAAAAGAACTACTGAGGGCTAACCACAACTCCGGCCATACGCCGCCCTTCGAACCGGTCAACGGTTGATCCGCGAATGTCGTGGGATTATTCGGTGGCTGGGCTGGCATGGAGAGAGTGATATCGTCCTTGAAGAAAGGAACCGCGGCTTCGACTGACTCAATTGCGAGTGGATGTTTGGCAAGCACGACGGCCAACTTCAACGCAATCTCACCACACCGGCTCATGCCGCCATGAAGATCAATTTGTTTCTCGATGCCAATAATCCATTTCTGGACGTAACTATCAATCAACTCTAGCGATATCGGAATCAAGCGGTTCTCGATCACCACACGATCCGCACCTTCCAGCACATCGATGGCTCGACGAACGAACAAGCCTGACATCTTTGCCTCGACCTCAGGGTCACGGATGCCGAGGAGCCTGAGATATTCAGCACACCGATATCGAGCCAAACGTCCAACCTCAGACTCGATCACAATCGTCAGCATGCCATCGTGAGATGCCACTCGACTTGTCGTATCGTCTAGAAGCGTTTCCATCTTTTCTACCAAACATTGAAGACTAGGGTTCACAGCGATAACTCCAAACTTCGGTCAAATCTCGCTGACCATTGTTGAGGTGAAGTAGCAATTCGAATGCCTCTTCCTTATCCGTTTCCATCTCCAGCTCGACGATGATGCCATCGGTTGATTTTGTTACCGAACGAGACGTGAGATGGCCTGATTCATGCCATAAGGCGATCATCTCAGGTTTCAGTTCCTGTTCGCTTTCTGGTTCCAATAGGGTTCCCGCGGAATCGGCAACCAATTGAATTTTCCAACGGTTCGGTCCTGGACGCGTTACCTTTGAGCGAATAAACCTCGCTCGGGGCATCGGCGAAGAATCAAACAAATCGGAATGCTTCCAGGCAATTCTTTTGTCGTCATCACAAACATGAATTCGATACTCAAGTTCCACCGATTCACCATCTTGAGGCGGATCTTTCAACAGATAGAACGCACCGATGTTGTCGATCCCCTCATGAGCCGCGGGAAGTCTTAACAATTCAACTCCACCAGCAGGCCACGTATCTTTGGGCTCGATCATAATGGTCGGACGATTATGATAAGAAGCTTCTCCGTCGTTATAAACTTTGGAATCACGATTCCTCTGGACCAAGCCAAAGGCCTTCAAGCCTGGAACGGAATAATGATTGACGATCGGAATGGAAGGACGGCTAAGAGGACGCCACAGACGACTATTATCAGAACCGATTACCATTAAACCGTCTGCGTCATGAACTTCAGATCGAGTGTCACCAGTCGGCGCCGCGGTTCCTCCGCCCCACATCCACATGCTTGTGAGGGGAGCGATTCCGAGTTTCTCAATCGGACCGCGAATATAAAGCTTAACGCGGACGTCCAACGTCGACTCGCGATCAGGATGCAAATCAAACTGGTAAGCACCGACGACGCGTTCGCTTTCCAACAAAGCCCAGCAGCGGAATGATCGAGAATTTGCGTCGGGGCGTTGGAGCCAGAACCGCGTAAAAGACGGGAATTCTTCGGGATGTGGCATCGCGCAGTCAACCGCTAGGCCTCGCAATGAACTCCCATAAACGTGCTGCGAACCAAGGACGCGGAAGTAACTGGCACCTAGGAAAGAAGCCACTTCGCGAACGAACACCTCTTCGCCACGTTTGGTTGCTTCCTGTTGCTCGTCATTATACTTAGCGAGAAGTTTCCATCCGCTATGACCTAGCGAGCGAGGAAAGCGATATCCAATAAGCCAGTTTCGATAGATGAAACTATGGGGATTAAAAGGGATGGTTGATGAACGCCCATCGTTCACTTCATTCAACTCAACCCGTTGTGTAAACAGATAGCCGCGATGCCCCGTCTCCACTTGGAAGGGATGATCGTCCACCCGCCACATCGTTTCACCGGGCTCAAAAACGATATACCGCCAAGAGTCGTAGTCCAATCCTACCAACTCACAAGGCAGATCCAAGACGCGACGGGAGAACTCCGTCCCCAACTTTGACTCGGCAACTTTACAAACGGATTCGAAACTGAAAGCTTCTTTAGAAGAACGTATCCCTCGATCTGCTGCACTGAGAATGCTTGAAGTCAAAGCGAACAGAAATATCAAGAAGTTTAGTCTTGGGACTCTTTGTATCATGTTGCTTAAACGGTTCACCCACGCATGCTGAATGAGCTTCGGTTGGAATGCGATTTGCGGCGCCATACATATCAAGCTGACGAGTAAAACAGAACCACTAACGCGAGACTTAAAACAAGCGAACGCTCAAAACTGAAAGGGTGACGTCGCAGAACGCTCAGGAATGAGGCATTCAATGCGAAGATCTATCAACGACGACAAGTGGAAGCAAACAGTATGCCATCCATTCCGAGGGCATTTGTTTGTCCACCCGCAGTTGGGGAAGGATAGCCCACACTTTTGGCAAGTCAAAACCGAAAAAATGGATGAGGTGTTGTCTGCCCTTAACCAGATCGTGACGGTGATGGCGATTCCATCAATTCTATTAGATTTTGATTTTAGGGATCGTCGCTATTAGGAAAGAAAACCGGTCGCCTGGGGTAGATTTGATTCTTTAATGATCGGTGTGGAGCGATTGATGATCGATGACAGTGCTGCGCACAAAATGGCTTCGTTCAGTCGATTTCATTGTTCAATTGCGTGCACTTTGCGCCGGTTAGGTGGATTGTCCGCGGAAGTTTTGACTAGCGAAGGATTTTCTACAAAAGCGGTTAAGCTCACAGCGATAAGTTTGTCGATTGCAAAATCTAGGTGGGGGACATTGCTCGCCTTAGGCGGTCACGGATGCGACCAGACGACATCATCGTTACGCAACTTCTATGTGGAGTGATCCGTGCTTGCTCATTTACCCCGCAGCTTTTCTCACGCGTCGTTTCACGGCGAAATGCCTGCCGTGAAATTGAATCTTCCGTTAGCCAAGTTAAACGCGAGTCCTGTGTTGCCTGCGGACCTTGAATCGACAGCGAGCATGGCCGTGAAGCAATACCTGCTTGTATGTCATGCACGTTCGCTTTCTCTCACCACCGGCGTCTGGTGTTTCTCGCTTGAATCGATCGCCGGCGAGCCGATTCTGGATGCCGAATGCGAAGAGGAAGGGGATTTGAATCGTCTTTCCCTGCTTGCTGCCGTCCGCGGTCTGGAGGCGATCGATGGCCGAGGATTGGTTTCGCTGATTAGCAATAATCGTTACTTGATTCGGTCCCTTGATCGCTCCTTGCCTCGGTGGCGAGAGAACGATTTTGTTTGGGAGCAATTCGGTCGACGCATGCCTGTTCAAAACGCTGATTTATGGAAACGGATCGATCGCACGTTGGCGATTCACTGCGTTACCGCGTCCTTGTTGCAGTCAACCCGTGTTTCGACGGGGTATTCGCGGTTCGATTCACCGGTACAAACGCCATCGCGACGCGATGAAATTACTCCGCACCACTCGCCTCTGCTGCGTTTCGACAGCGCTCACGGATCATCCATCGCTGGCCCCAGCGACGGTCTACGACGCTGGCTTGCCGGCAATTGTGACGCGGCACCGGCTGTATCAAGACGTGGTCGATACCGCGTTGAAGACCTCGCCGATGCTTGATGACGAAGTTCGATCAGGCGAGCCCCTTACCCATTCATCCTTTCAACGCCGATTTTCATCCCCGGAAACTGCCATGCAAACCCAGCTTCTTTTGTCTAACATCGGCCGCTTGATCGACGGTACTTACGAGAACCCAGGTGACCTCCTGGGGCCTCACCGAATTGATTACCGAGGTGAAGCCGCGATCGCAGTTCGCAGTTTTTTGCCCCAGGCAGCTGCCGCCTGGGTCGTTGATTCGGCGGACGGGCAGCGGCGCCCGATGCGAAGATTGCACCCGGCGGGATTCTTTGAAGCAATTATCCCCGCTTCGACGGTTCGTCCCGAGACGGCAAACTTTTTGCTGGCACAGGCTGACGGGGAAGCGGTTCGTGACTCATCGGCTTATAGTATTGAGATGTCTGATTCCACGGGTAAAACAACTTTGATGCAAGATCCCTACGCAGCGCCCTCGATCTTGACGGACTTTGACCGTTACTTAATCGGTGAAGGGCGTCATCACCAACTCTATGCTCGCTTGGGTGCGCAACCGCGAGCGATCGACGGTCAAAACGGGGTTAATTTTGCCGTCTGGGCGCCCAACGCTCGCGCCGTCCAAGTGGTTGGCGACTTCAACGGCTGGGACGGTCGGCGGCACGCATTGCGAGTGCATGAGCACCTCGGTATTTGGGAAATCTTTGCGGCGCAGGCGAAGGTGGGAGATAAATACAAATACCGGATACTCACCCTCGGTGGCGAATGGATCGACAAATGCGATCCCCTTGGATTTGCGGCTGAGCTTCCTCCATTGACCGCGTCGATTGTTGCGGACTTGGAACAACACAAATGGAACGACAGTGAATGGCTTGCGAATCGTGCGGCGGTCAACCCACAGCGGCAGCCGATGAACGTCTACGAAGTTCACTTGGGCAGTTGGCAACAAGGTCCTGGACGCGCTCACGGTTGGCTTGATTACCGCGATCTTGCGCATCGTTTGGCTGATTACTGCCACCGGATGAATTTCACCCACGTCGAATTGATGCCGATCAATGAGCATCCGTTCAGCGGCTCATGGGGCTATCAAGCCGTCGGTTATTTTGCTCCCACAAGCCGGCATGGATCGCCCGCGGATTTCATGTATTTCGTCGATCATCTGCACCAGCAAGGCATCGGTGTTTTAATCGATTGGGTTCCTGCACACTTCCCCAAAGACAATCACGGACTTCGTCGATTCGACGGATCGGCGCTCTACGAGCACTCTGACCCACGTCAGGGCGAACATCCGGATTGGGGCACGTTGATCTTCAATTATGGTCGCAACGAAGTTCGTAACTTCTTGATCGCTAACGCTGTCTTCTGGCTCGATAAGTACCACATCGATGGACTTCGCGTCGACGCGGTCGCATCCATGCTGTATCTCGACTATAGCCGCGAAAGCGGTGAATGGGTCCCGAATCAGTATGGCGGGCGTGAGAATTTGGAAGCGATGGATTTCCTTCGCGAGTTCAACACGGTCGTTCATGAGCAATTCCCTGGCGCGGTGACTGTCGCTGAAGAATCGACGGCCTGGCCGGGTGTTTCGAAGCCCATTTATGATGGCGGGCTTGGGTTCACTTTCAAGTGGAACATGGGATGGATGAATGACACGTTGCGCTATATGCGACAAGAACCGATCCATCGCCAATTTCATCACAACGAGTTGACGTTCAGCTTAATCTACGCGTTCACCGAGAACTTCACATTGCCGCTTTCGCATGACGAAGTGGTCCACGGGAAAGGGTCGTTGCTTTCGCAGATGCCCGGCGACATGTGGCAGAAATTCGCAAACCTGAGATTGCTCTATTCGTATATGTGGACCCATCCAGGCAAGAAACTGCTCTTCATGGGCGGCGAACTTGCGATGTGGGACGAGTGGAATCATGACCGGGGCCCCCACTGGGAATTGCTCGATTTTGATACCCATCGCGGTGTTCAACAACTGGTCGCAGATCTTAATAAGCTGGTCATCCAAAACCCCGCGCTTTATGTGGAAGATTTTTCACCCGAAGGATTCGAGTGGATCGATTGCATGAACGGGCAAGACAGCGTTTTGGTTTACCTGCGTAAGGCTCCCGGCGCAGCACCGCTGATGGTCTGTTGCAACTTCACGCCCGTCGTTCGCCATGGATACCGGATCGGTATTCCCTTTGGCGGCTTCTGGAAAGAGATTTTCAACAGCGACAGTGTTGCCTACGGTGGAACGAACGTCGGCAATTACCCAGGGCGCAATGCGACAGGACAAGGTCACCATGGACGTCCTGACAGTATCGTCGCCGACTTGGCACCGCTTGGCGTGACCATCTACCGGCACGAAGGCTAATCGGGGCCATCGTCAGCTTGGGTTGTCTCTGCTCGAAAACGGAATCTCTGCCGTTTCGGGAAGCCAACCCATGGCGTTAGAGAGGCGGCATTAAGGAGGCGGTTGATGTCGCAAAGATCGCTGACGAGCAGACATCGATAACCGTTGCTGTTTACGGTGCCGCTGCAGTGGCGGTTGACCGTTGAGTTTGGCGATTGAAAAGATCGGCGCTAAAGGGATTATCGATCGTCGGTAAGCGCATTGGCCGTGATGAGTTCTGCGAAGCAACGGGCTGAGGCAGACTCGTCATACCCGGGATTGGCATCGAAGAAGCTGGCCTGCGTTGATTCACCTTGATCGCCGGGCCAATCACCGGAGCGGGCCAGCCACTGGGAACGTCATCGTTGGCCACGCGATCAATAGCACGCGTTTTTTCCAAAACGGCGGGCGGTACAGGTGACTGAGGAGACGGCCATGTCTCAAAACCGGTCTGTGCGACTGGCGTAGGCAATACGTTGTCACGGGTGATGCTGTCGGAACCGGTATGCGGTTGTGGAAAACGTCCGAGTTGCGACAACCATGCCCTCAAAGTCGCTTCGGCAGATTGCGCCGTGCGTCCCGCGGTATCGTAGTGACCATTTGCGTGTGGCGTCTTCAGGTACTGTAGTAGCCCACTTGAATACGGATCGTCGAGATTGAGGTGAGTCACGGTCGCGGCCAGGTTATTCTGCGTCATCCTTGCTGAGACTCGCACATCGACGCCCAAATGGCTCAATTTCCAAGGCGTATCTGAGCCGGTCCGATGGCAACCCGAATTTCCGCATCGATTGATCAACATCGGTTGAACTCGCGCCGCGAAAAGAGCGACTGCGGCAGGAGAGATTCCCTCGGGACTGCTGAACCGAGGGGTGGCTTCTGGCTCCGACTTGGTTTCGACCATTGACTCGATGGGGGTTGTCGCATGAGGCGATCGCAGGGAATCAATTTGGCGTTGCAATCGAGATGCCGCTGGGTACGTCGGGTCCATCGACTTCAGTTTTATTAGTTCAACTTCGGCTTCGTCGATCAATCCGTTGCGCAGGCACCATCCCACATCATCCGCAAAGATCGCCGCACTGCGAAAGGAATTTTGCCCGACGCGGTATTCGTATAAAGCCTGAAGAGAATTGGCACTGAACGCGACTTGATTTCGACGAAGACGCATCTGACTGCCGTCCCCGCGATCCAAGATGACGAGATCGCCTTCGATCCGTGGCGTTCCTCGGAGCACGTTTCCGTTGGTCAAAAGAACCATCGGTTCACTTCCATAAACAAACGAAGTGACCGCCCGTGCGTTGAAAGCGAACACGCAGATACCGAACAGGATCATTCGGATTGAGGTCGAGGTGAGTTCCATACTGGGTCTGTATCAAATCCGATCAAGCTGGCAAAAGAGCGACTTTCCGCCCAATTGCGCATTCTTGAATCAATTCGCTTGAATCAATTCGCTTGAATCAACGCCACCTGAAGCGGACAGGTCGATGGCTCAACGATCGCCCCGCGGCGATAACGAGCCAGAATGTTTCTTGATATTTGGGCGAGCTCGCGGCGGACCTCGCGTCGCTCCCCTTTGACCCTGGCAATCGTCATGTGATCGTATGAGGTGGTTTGGTGCCGCATCCACGCAATCACGGCTGACTCTGCACGCTGCTCAATAGGAATTCGCTCCGTTCGTGCGACGGTGCCACTTCCCACGGGGGTGGCATGGACCGTGACAACTTCCGCGAGCTTTCCAGCAAGTGCCGCATGACGCGAGTCGAACGCCAGAAACGTGATTACTGCGCCCCGAAAATCTTCGACATAGGCGCTCTGCTTTTTATCCCGTCGGTTGCTATCGGCTTCGCGTTTTTTCGCATACGACTCGGTTGAGCGTTCGACGACAAGGACTTCACGGGCCTTGCGAATATGCTCCGCAGGTGCCCATACGCCGCGAGAAAATTTCTTGCGACCTTTCAATTCTTGTACCGTCCAAGTTGGCCCCGCCGCTTTGACCCGCCGCGTCAAACCTGCGTCGCCGGGAGGAAGCAGTTCCCAGCCGCTTGGAACCGTTAAAACATTCCCGTCGGAGGTGCGAACGGAGTCAGGTTTGGGGCCGGGGCCAACGATCAGAGAATTTTCCGAGGTCATCGCGAATTAAATAGGGGGAATCGGCTAAGAAAGGAAGTCGTTGGTCGCCTGCTCATGAAACGCAGAGCGACTTTCGACGCATCGTCTCGTAAAGAACAACCGCAACGGTAGCGGAAAGATTGAGGCTGCGCACTTCAGGAGCGGTGGGTAACCGAATTGCGTTCGCGTCGCCAGGCTGAAAAATGGTTCGCGGCAACCCACTTGTTTCGCTGCCGAACACAAAGACTTCGCCGGGCTTAAAATCGCAATCCCAGATCGTTCGCTCGGCAAAGCGACTAAAATACCAGTACCGCTGATGGGGTGCTTGTTCCGGCAACCGTTCACGAAGCGAATCCCAAGACGGAACGTCTTCCCAATCGAGGTGTTGCCAGTAATCCAGCCCCGCGCGACGGACACGTTTTTCATCGATTTGAAATGCTGCGGGCTGGACGATCCAAAGCTTAGAATTCGTCGCGACGCAGCTTCGACCGATATTGCCCGTGTTTTGAGGAATTTGAGGTTGATACAGGACGACGTGCGCGAGCCGCGGCGTCTGACGAGTTTGCTGCCCATCGCCCAGTTGCATTGGAAGCGAATGCGGGGCAAAACTGTCATCCGCGGAGGCCGGAGTTTCGCTTGTCATTTCACTACGTCGATTTTCTTCCATGCCGATTCAAGTTACCTGTGCGAAATGCTTGACGCGATTTTCCGTCAACGAAAAATTTGCGGGCAAAAAAGGGCCTTGCCCTAAATGCAAAGCGGAAATCACGATTCCGACGCTGGCCGAACAAGTCGTCGTTCACGCTCCCGATGATGGCCCCAAGGATAGCACGGGCAAGAGTGTTCTTAAACCGATCAAGCGAACCGAAACCGAAGTCTCCCGCCGCGGCTTGGCAATTTCAGCTGCCGCGGTGTTGGGAGCCATTCTACTGGCTCTAGGGATGCGGCTAATCGGTGGCACGCCGGTCGAGCTAAGAGTCATCATCGCCATCTTGCTGGCGCCGCCGCTGGTATGGGTCGGTTACACCATCACGCGAGATAGTGAGTTGGAACCGTATCGCGGCCGTGAACTGTGGAACCGCGTGGCGATCGTATCCGCGATATTTTCGGCGCTCTGGCTGATCTATGTTCGGATCACACCCTATGTGCTCGACATCGACTACGCATCCGAGATGGGCTTGATGAGCTCAGGCATCACACTGGTCGTGATGCTTTCCTTGGGGGCCGTCGCCGCGATGGCGGCTTTTGAACTCGAGTTCGTAGGCGGCCTCACCATTGCCGGAATTTACATCGCACCGACGCTGTTGCTGGCCATCCTTGGTGCGGTGAAATTACTCACGCCATAAAAGAATGGCTGACGGGATTGCGGAGTCGCGTCTGGTTAATTCTGTCGCTGGCGGAACGCAAATTTCGTTTTCACTTGACGTTATCGCTCGCTCATCGGCGATCGCCATTAAAGGCTGCGTATGGCGATGACAAAGGTCATTTGATGCCGAGCGAACCCATAGCGGATATAGATCGGGACGATACTGGTCGGGAATACCAGACTCGATTCACTGGCGCGAATCACCGTTGGCAACGACATGGTCAGGTTGCTGCCCGCTAACCGCCGCTTGACACCACCGACGACCATATTGCCAAGTTCACCCACGGCGTCGATCACCGTTTGGTCCACTTCTTCCGTTTCATGGTCGATCAACGCATGCGTCCAATGAATCGCTGCGTGTTCGCTTAAACTAAGACTCAATGAGCCTTGAATATCTCCGGTGAACCCAAGCAGAACAGTCATCGACGGTTCTGCTTTATTGGGCGATGGTGGAAGCGAGTCGTGCCCGTCAACAACGTTTTGCGACAATTCCTCTCCAATCATCATGGAGAAAACTTCGCGAATCGATAGATCGACTGCATCTCGAACAAGTTTCTCGGTGTCAATACACAACGTCATCTGGACGTGCCTTTCTTTTCAAGGAGCATAAGCCAATAACAGCCAGGCAAGCCCGACCGTCCGCATGGCGATCAGCCAGGTTGGTAATTCGGAAGAGCCTTTTCAAGCTTTGCAATCAGCGTTTCTTGGTCGAATGGCTTCACCAAGTAATCATTAATGCCTGCCTGAATCGCCTTCAAGACTTGGCCTTTTTCCGTCTCAGTAGTCACCATAATGATTGGCAGCCGGTGTCCGGCCCCACGGATCGCTGTAACCAATTCCAGACCGTTCATGTTAGGCATATTCCAGTCGGTAAGGATAAGGTCGAAACCTTCACCATCCCCGAAAGCAGCAATCGCTTCCACACCGTCCGCTGCCTCGACGACGTTCTCGATCCAGAGGGCATGCAGTGCCCGAGCAATAATCTTGCGCATCACACCAGAATCATCGACTAATAAAACTTTCATGAAGCACTCCTAATGTCTTTAGAAAAAATGAAGTTTGTTCACATGAAGGTGACCATCATGTTTCTCTCGATTAAATCTAGGTTGGGCTTTGAATTCTCGTAGCCGAATGATGTGCAATTTTGCATTTTTATTAGCTCTAATGAAGGACAGCTAACCTCTCTACTTATGGAATGTTTTTCAGCTCGAGGTGCGACTGAAGGAGTGGTTGTAGCGAATGTAACGAGCTCACAGTGGAAATGTGATTAACCATCGACCCGCCTGTGTTATTTGCACTCAACGAACATGACGTCACCATTAAATCTGGCCGCAAAACCAGACCTCTCAGCAAACCCAACCATGGTATTAGGGACTACTTAACAAGAAAGTTTAGCCCAGAAGAAAACTGCGTTATACGTTTTTGTGTGAATGCGCATTTGGTATCGCGTCAGGCGATCGCCAGGCACTTTCTCCCTCCCTCGCAACAACGGGAATGCGGCAACCTGTCGCTTCCCCTCCCACCGAAATCGCCTTTCATCGCGATCTGGATTACAAGATGAGCTTTGATGACGCAGAATTGCTGAAGGAATTCGTCGTTGAATCCCAAGAGCATCTGTCGGACGTTGAAAACCAATTGCTAACGCTTGAATCGCAGGGTGATGCGATGGACGTTGCTCTGGTGAATGCCGTCTTTCGTGCCGTACATTCGATCAAGGGCGCCGCAGGTTTCATGGGTCTTGAAACGTTGCAAAGCCTAGCACACCGTGAAGAAGAAGTTCTGGTTCTTCTCGGATTTTAGTGGCATCTGTCCAGAATGGGGGATTTTTTGAGGCATCTACTCCTGCGTCCAATGGGAGTCCAAAAAGCAGTCTCGGCGGAGCAACGTTCGTCGAGACTGCCC